>Ga0209911_100131_pt1 | contig 43629 bp, 33 predicted proteins | sample FECB21metaG_FD_188301 | JGI IMG/M metagenome (GOLD analysis project Ga0209911, IMG submission 188301) | Cyanobacterial communities from the Joint Genome Institute, California, USA - FECB-21 (SPAdes) (version 2) | ecosystem: Environmental > Aquatic > Thermal springs > Hot (42-90C) > Microbial mats...
TGAACAGAGCAAACTTGGGTATGGAAGTAATGCACGAGCGCAACGCTCACAACTTCCCCTTAGATTTGGCTGCTGCTGAAGCTGCACCTGTTGCAATTAGCGCTCCCGCAATCAACGGTTAATAATTGAATAAATAATGATGTAGAGACGTAATATATTAGGTCTTTACCAAATATAAAATTAGGTCTTTACCAAATATAAAAAACGTCTTCCGAGTAATCGGGAGGCGTTTTTTGCTGTGGAATTTTTCATGGGGTTCGTAGTAGCGCTTGAGGGCTTTAACTCTTAAAAATTCATGCAATTAAATTCTCAAAAACATCTAACTTCCGCGCTTGCTCAATATAACTAACTCCACCGTATTCGCTAAAACTTCGCGCACCTCTAAATTAGAAATACCTGCAAGAAGACGTTTCTCAGAAAGCGCGATCGCGATCGCAATACCTACCCCTAGGTCATAGCCCCCGGATTTATCCGTGGATGTCCCTGACGGGGCGGCAATGTTGAAGCAGCATTATTTTATTTATGGGGAACCCTAATTACGTTAGCGCAGCGTGTTCCGCAGGGACATACCCTCTTAAAGCCTGAATTACACAGCAGTTATGGAAAAAATTACTTTTCGGAGGCATCTATTTCTAATCGCCGCTCCAGAGTTGGCGAAGAATGTCATCATAGATATTGTTAGACACATACTGGAGATAAGAAAACGGTTTACGCACGTCCTTTAGCAAGATTAATCGAGCAACTGCAACGCTTACCGGGAGTTGGTCCAAAAACTGCCCAACGATTAGCGCTGCATATTTTAAAACGACCAGAAGCAGAAGTAGAAGCTTTAGCGCAAGCTTTGATTGATGCGAAAAAACGGGTAGGTTTGTGTCGGGAGTGCTTTCACTTATCCTCCGAGCCCATTTGTGAAATCTGCCGCAATCCCAAACGGGATAATGAAACTATATGTGTAGTTGCAGATTCTCGTGATGTGATTGCTTTGGAAAAAACCAGGGAGTATAAAGGTAAATACCATGTTCTCGGAGGTGTAATTTCTCCCATAGAAGGTATAGGTCCAGAACAATTAAATATCCAAGCATTGGTACGACGGGTAAGTCAGCGTAATCCCAAAGAAGTTATTTTAGCTATTAGTCAGAGTATTGAAGGTGAAACGACTACATTATATATTGGTCAACTGCTCAAGCCATTCACCAAGGTGACGAGAATCGCTTTTGGTTTGCCCGTAGGTGGCGATTTAGAATATGCTGATGAAATAACCTTAGCAAGAGCCTTAGAAGGTCGTCGAGAGTTAGATTGATTAAGAAAGAGAGCAAGGAGATGGGAGTAAGAAAAACAATTCTTAACTCCTAACTCCTAACTCCTAACTCCTAATTCTTAGCCTTTGACTTTACTTGTAGTAAGTAATGACATCGCTTGCAAAGCTTTGATTATTTGTAAAGGATTTTTTTGGTCAACAGAAAATTTTTGACTTTGTAAAAGCAAATATTCTAAAAAAGTACTTGCGGTAATTGAAAGTTGTTTTTTCTTGGGATATGCTATGTGCCATTGACGATATATGGGAAAACCTTCAACATCTAATATCGCCAGTTTATTTATTGTCTCCGTAGAATTTAGGGTGTGAAGGGATAAAACTGAAAGTCCTAAACCATCAACTACGGCTTGCTGAATAGCTTCATTACTGCCAAGCTCCAGATTTATCGGTACTGATATTTGATGGTGAGCAAAAAACTGCTCTACTACCTTGCGAGTTCCAGAACCCTGTTCCCGCATAATGAAAGGTTCGTTGATTAAATGTTTTAATGAAACCTTACGCTGAAAAGCTAGGGGATGATCGCATGGAGCAACTAATACTAACGGATTATCCAGAAATGGTTTTGCTTCCATGTCTTCTCTTTCTGGTGGACAGCTGAGAATATAAAGGTCGTCAAGATTATCATTTAACCGGGATAACAAGACATTATGATTAGTTATTTCTAAAGAAACACTCACACCGGGATAAAGTTTACAAAATGGTTTGAGTAATTTGGGAATAAAATATTTAGTCGTAGTGACTGCTGCTAATCGCAGTCTTCCCTGCTTCATTCCCTTTAAATCAACAATTGCGGTTTCCAATCTGTCAAGACTTTTAAATATTTCTTTGCAGGTACTCAATACTTCTCTTCCTGCTTCTGTTAAATAAATACGTTTTCCAACGTATTCAAACAGAGGTACTCCTACCGCCTGCGTCAGATGCTTTACCTGCATTGATACGGTTGGCTGAGTTACAAATAATTCTTCTGCTGCACGAGTAAAGCTAGAATGCCTTGCAGCAGCTTCAAATACCTTTAATTGGTCTAGGGTAATGCACTTTAAGAGGGTATCCTTTTGTCTAACATCCCCTAAATAACTTTTCATAGAAATTATTACTACTAGTTTAGCTGCATTTATATTTGGCAATTCAACAGGGAATACAGGCTTTATTTCCCATATGCATCAAATTCATGACTAAAGCAACATTTGTATTGCTTAAATTTAATATACATTACTTTAACAACATTTATGTTGTTAAACTTTAATTAAGTTAACATTTGTAAGGATGTTACTCTCTATATCGCACTCAGCAAAAATGAAAAAGTAAAAAATACCGTATTTACAACAGTAGAGTGGGTAACCCGCAGAAAATTATTTTGCGCTCTTATCATCTAAAAGAGAATCCGAAGAGCAGAAAATAAAGCGGAAACCTTGATAACACAAACACCCAGCAACATAACAATTTCGGCGTAATACAAAACAATACAAAATAATACAACGCAAATCCGCTTGCCTATCAGCACGTTGGGCATAATGGCAAGTTATAATTTTTTTGCGGATAACCATAAAAAAACAATCTATGAGTAACCCCCTTGTGCAGGCATTTTTCGTAGGCAGAGCAGCCGCTGAAGTTCTTAACGAACGTTTTGAAGGCGCTTTTACCGATGCTTTAAGCGAACTTGGTAAATTAGATGCCGAACTCAAAGAACATATGCGCTCGTTTTCCTCTGAAGTAATGCAGCGAGCCGAACGTTCGGCTGAAGCTGCTGGAGCTAGTGGTACATACACCACATCAGCACCAGGACAAAGCAGTTCCGAACCCATTGACCTACAAGCAATGATTGACGAACTACGAGCAGAAATCGCTTTATTACGTACCGAATTGCAACGTTATCGTAGTGGTTCTGTTTAAAAGCACAGAAAAAATCGAAAATTAATCATAATAAAGAAATATAAAGAGGTATGGACGTTGGTAAGAACACCGAGTGTTGGCAGGTCTGAACCTCTGATTCTACGCTCGGTTGAAAATCAACGGCTTCGCAAAGGCTATGGAAAAGGGTTATTCAGATCAAGCGTACCGTTGGAACCGCAAAAATTATTCGAGTAGACGACGCTTCTTTGACATTTGGTCATTTGTATTGACTTTGATGTTGAAGCTTTGGCTATACAATAAGTCCTGGAGTTATTCTGGGGGAGTTACCGAAACCAAAAAAGCTGCGAGACGAAAAACGCAAGCAATTTGGATTCGTACCACTCTGTTAGATTTGGGACCGACTTTTATTAAAGTAGGTCAGTTATTTTCTACTCGTGCTGATATATTTCCTAGTGAATATGTAGAAGAACTAACTAAACTCCAAGATAAGGTACCAGCTTTCAGTTACGAGCAAGTAGAAGAAATTATTGAATACGAACTAGGGAAGAAAATCCCCGAATTGTTTGCTAATTTTGAACCTATTCCCTTAGCTGCTGCGAGCTTAGGACAAGTTCATAAAGCGGTATTGCATTCCGGGGAAGCAGTTGTTGTTAAGATACAGCGTCCGGGGCTAAAACAGCTTTTTGAAATTGATTTAAAAATTCTTAGAGGTATTACTAAATACTTTCAGAATCATCCCAAATGGGGACGAGGACGAGATTGGCTGGGCATTTATGAAGAATGCTGCCGCATTCTTTGGGAAGAAGTTGATTATCTTAACGAAGGTCGAAACGCCGATACTTTCCGCCGCAATTTTCGCGCTCAAGAATGGGTGAAGGTACCCCGCGTTTACTGGCGTTATGCTTCACCCAGAGTACTGACGCTAGAATATGTACCTGGTATTAAAATAAATCAATATGATGCCTTGGAAGCAGCCGGTTTAGATCGAAAAGTGATTGCTCGTCAAGGAGCCGAAGCTTATCTACATCAATTGCTCAATAATGGGTTTTTCCATGCCGACCCCCATCCTGGTAACGTTGCCGTTAGTCCAAATGGTGCGTTAATATTTTATGACTTTGGCATGATGGGACAAATCAAGTCCAACGTGCGCGAAGGATTAATGGATACACTTTTTGGTGTTGCTTCTAAGGACGGAGAACGGGTTGTTAATTCGCTAATCACTTTGGGAGCCTTAGCACCAAGCGATGATATGGGTCCAGTGCGGCGATCGGTTCAGTATATGTTAGACCATTTCATGGATAAACCCTTTGAAAAACAATCGGTCGCTAGCATCAGCGAAGATTTGTACGAAATAGCTTACGACCAGCCATTTCGATTTCCGGCTACTTTCACTTTTGTCATGCGGGCTTTTTCTACTCTGGAAGGAGTAGGTAAGGGGTTAGATCCAGAATTTAGTTTTATGGAAGTTGCTAAACCATATGCAATGCAGCTTATGAGTGATATGAATGGTTCTGAGGGGAACAGTATAATTAACGAATTGAGTCGTCAAGCAGTTCAGGTGAGTACTAGTGCATTTGGTCTACCACGAAGGCTAGAAGATACACTAGACAAACTTGAGCGGGGAGATGTGCGGGTGCGTGTTCGGTCTATTGAAACAGAACGTTTGCTACGAAGACAAACAAATATCCAGCTTGGGGGAACTTATGCCCTGATTATCAGTGGATTTACCCTTTCAGCTACTATATTGTTGGTTCATGATTATGTATGGTTTGCATTGTTTGCGGGTTTAATTGCTGCTGCTGTATCTTGGCTGTTAATTAGACTGCTTTTGCGTCTCGACCGTTATGATCGGATGTCTTAGTTTAAATATGATTAAAAATTAAGTTATATGAAACTTAAATTCATGGGTTCTACAGACCCCGGACTGATTCGTTCTAACAATCAGGATGCTTACTATATTGATCCGGAAGGACGATTTTTCATTGTAGCCGACGGCATGGGTGGTCATGCGGGTGGTGAGGAGGCAAGTCGAATTGCCATTCGGGAAATTAACAGTTATCTGTTATCAAATTGGGATAGCTCGCTTTCTTCCGAAGAATTATTGCGGTCTGCTTTATGGCAAGCTAATGAAGGTATTTTGTTCGACCAGCAAAATCACTCGGAACGTGCTGATATGGGAACTACTGTAGTAGCGCTTGTATTCCGCCCCAATGAGTCTCCCTATGTCGCTCACGTCGGTGATTCGCGTCTGTATCGTTGGCGTTCCTCTTTGCTAGAATTAATCACAGAAGACCATACTTGGGTTGCCCGTGCTTTAAAAATGGGTGATATCACTATCGAAGAAGCCCGAAATCATCCTTTCCGTCATGTATTATCTCGTTGTCTCGGACGGGATGACTTACATGAAGTTGATGTGCAGCCCCTTGATGTCAAATCAGGTGATCGCCTTTTATTGTGCAGCGATGGTTTAACAGAAGAACTTGCAGACGAAAAAATTGCTTATTATCTCCAAGAAAGCACTACAATTGAAGAATCAGCTCGTTCTTTAATCGAAGGAGCAAAGGAACGCGGTGGACGTGATAATATTACTGTGGCTATTGTTCAACTGGAAGATTAGTCGAGTAATCTCTACACCTATTTTCCAAGGAATTAAAGCAAAAATACTCATTAATTTGTTCAGTCTGAGCATTTTTTCTACTTACAACTTGATACAAATACTTTAGCCTCCAAAGTTACTTTTGGAGGCTGAATTTTTATATTTGCTATACTGACAACTTGCATCTAACAAGGCATAAGGAATATAATTCATCCTTAACTAACCTTTAGTTTCTGGGGGATAAAGTAATTTTATTTACTTTTGTACCTTTGGAGCTAAATAAATCCCCGGAATTTGAGTTCTCAATCTTGGGGTTTATACCATTAGAAGGAGATGCAAGACCTCACAAAATCAAAGATACTCGTTTAGACTGTGGGCAATATGTCAAACAATTGTTATCTTTCTTTATACAGGGGTAGCAATCCCAAGACAAATAAAGCCGCTTACTCAAACCATACTGGTTTTTTAGTAAACGATGTAGCTTTCATTCGTTGTTTTTTAGTTTCTGGAGTTTAAAAATGGACAAACCAATTGAACTGTCATTGGAGCAGCAATTTAGTATTCGCTCCTTTGCAACCCAAGTAAAAGACATGAGCCACGAACAAGCTCAAGACTTCTTAGTCAAGCTTTACGAGCAAATGGTCGTTAGAGAAGCTACTTATCAAGAACTTCTCAAACATCAATGGGGCTTAGATTCAGGTCCCACTTGGGCATAACGTTAATCGTGTCAAAGTGGACGACCTCCTTCTCTTGCTAGGTTCCGTTCCGTTGGAAAAAAGCTGGGGATGCCGGGGCGTCAACTCTAAACTTAACCGCTAAAAAAGCACTTTCTCTCTAACGACAAAATGTTTCTCAACTAAATTAGTTTGGCTAAAACTAAAAAACCCTGCACATTTCACGAAAAAACTGTGGAGTAAGTTTTTGTAAAACTAAAAAGACTAACATTATTTAGTTTTATATGTTTAGTGTTTCCAACTAAGACAAACATCAGATTATCATAATCTCTACTGAAATCGAATTTTATCTTACATTTCTTTACAAAAACCGATATTTTGCTTGAATATCAACAGGTAAATAGTTGATCACAAGTAATTTAGAATTACTAATTATTTTTATAGCTGCATTTTAAGTCTTTACACCCATATTCTTCAAAAAAATTAACATTTCATGAGTGGATACCACAGTAATTTAACTTGAATTCGATGACTATCTTTACGAGACTACACAGAAGTAGGGTTTTGAGGATAAATGTCTGTAGTAACTGACAATAGTTATAAAAACCCGACTTCTAACAAAGATGAAATATCCAGGTTTTAGAGCTTCCGATGATTTAAGCTGAAAGGTCAAAAGGAGAATCTGTATTAATTCCTTGCAATTTTGCTAAGATTTGGGGTTTAATTTTCTGATATTCGGCTTGAAGTAAATTCTTGCTAAATTGGGGTTTGGCAGAAGATACTAGGGTGTGGCTGATGTTGACCCAATCAAGCAGACGCTGACGTTGGACTGGAGCAATGCTCGAAAGCAAAATATGGCTACATTTAGAAGGATTTTCTCTACCAAAAAATACTAAACGGTAGTAACCTGTTTTTCCTAAAAGAGTAACAGTGTCTTTACCCGTATTGCTTTTGAGGTCTAGATAATAAGGTAACCATTTTGCACCGAATTGACGATGATAAATAACGGTAATCCATAACAGCATTGGGTGAGGTGCAGTAATAAATAGAAATTGATTGTAACGAGTGCAAACCAAACGCTTATGAATTTCTATTTGGGGTAACATTACCCACAGAGCGGGTGTTGACTTACCATTTACCTCGATATTTTGAGGAAAAACGATATCAGCAATTGGTTTATCTTTGGGCCAAACAGCTTGTCTTAAAATTTCGTCATTACAAACCGATGTATTAGCATTAAGCTGATTTTCTTGGTTAAAATTAGCCTTAACAGTAGGAGCTTGGGCAGCATCGGTTTTTTTGTAAACATCATTATTATTTGTGCGGAACTGAGAATTTTGATCACGTTCCTCTATAGAGGATAAAGTTTTGAGGATTTCACCGATGCTTTGAGGGCGCTCACAAGCCTGCTTAGCCAGACATTTCATCACCAAATTTTCTAATTCTGTAGGCAATTGAAACTTAAGTTCGACCTCAGAAAAAGGGCGTGGTGCTTTATAATGATGTACTTTATACCATCCTCCAAAAGAATGATTTTCTGGTACTAAAGGCATTTTTCCCGTGAGCATCTCGAACATCATTACTCCTAAGCTGTAAATATCCGAGCGGTTGTCCAGTTCCTTTCCTTCCATTTGTTCGGGAGAGGAATAAGCTAAAGTACCCAAATAATAATTAGTTTGTTGAGTATCTGAGAGTAATAACTTCGCAATTCCAAAATCAAGAACTTTGACTAATTCGCCAAAACTAGGGTCATTAATTGCCAACATATTGCTAGGCTTAATGTCTCGATGAATAATTGGGCAGACCTTACCATCAACCGAGATACCATCGTGAGCGCATTGTAAACCCAAACATATTTGACGTACCAGATTCAAAAACCTGGATAGAGATAGTTGCTCATCGCGGATAATATGGCTAAGGCTTCTACCATGTAAATATTCCATTACATAAAACGGAGTAGAATTTTCGTCCACACCATAATCCATGACTCTAACAATGTGGATACTTTTTTGACCTAACAAAGCACAAGTTTTAGCTTCTCGTTCAAAGCGTTCCTTTAGTCGCATTTTTTTGTTTTCGACCGAGAGAGCCAGAAACTTAACTGCTACAGGTACACCTCCTAATAAAATATCCTTAGCGCGATAAACTCGACCCATCGCTCCGGTACCAATTATTTCCTGAAGCTGGTAGCGCTTGCCGAGTAAGCGGTCTGACATAGGAACTCCAATCTGCAAAAAAAATAAATATTAAACCTTAAATCAAACCTGCTATTAACACAGGTTGTGGATACAAAAAAGCATTTAAATAATTAAAAGTTGGTTTTAATCAACAAAAATAGTAGATATACCCAATTAAATTGTACGATTATTAACTTTATCCCAAGTTTATAATGCCCAATTTTTATTCAAAAACTTAACTTCTCGTAAAAAAAAATGCAAATGAGCTTCGCCGGGGATGGGGGGACAAGGGGACAAGGGGACAAGGGGACAAGGGGACAAGGGGACAAGGGGACAAGGGGATGGGGAGAAATTTAAATTCCTAATTCCGGTGGTACTAACTGGTAACTGATAACTGGTAACTGATAACTGATAACTGATAACTGATAACTGATTGTCAACTAATTTGACGTTCTACATTCGCTTCCATTGTGCTGATCAGAAAATGACCTTCCATAATTCCGCTGGTTAAATAATAAGTATTATTGGAGACACGATGAAGAGTTTCAAATCCACTGCGACGCTGGCGATCGCCTAATACCCAGTAGCGCTGAATAATTGCATCTGGACCAATCCAACCTTCACCTTCGACTTGTCCTAATAAATTATGTTGCAGTAAAAAAGTGTACTGCCTTTCTCCGTCGTCCAATCGCCCTTTGTACTGTAAAGCAATTTCTGGATGTTTAGATGAAGGAAAAATCAGCTTTGTCACCATAGTAAACCAGTTGTCTCGATTCCAAGCAACCAAGGTCATACCTTTAATGCTAATTGGCATACCATTACGTTCTAACCAATTTCCTTGTAACATCCAGCGTCCTGGTTCCAGTAAAAAAGTATGAGCCACCTGTGGGTAATTTCCTCTATTGTTGCAGTATCGCCAGAATTTAGTATAGCCGACGGAAATTGAAAGTTAGTTGACAGTTGACAGTTGCGACGCTGTATGGTGAGAGATAAGGTAGTAAACATATTAATAGATTATTGTCTCCCCATCTCCCCATCCCCCATCCCCCCATCCTCTTCACAAAGGTATGTGAATGTTTCCTAAAAGTACTTCTTGACTCGCTCCGGTAGCTGCGGGTAGATTTCCAGGACAACCTGTTTGTCTCCAATAGGCTAAAACTGCAAAGGCGATCGCCTCTTTAAAATCTGCGTTTAAACCGACTTCGTTGGTAATGGAAACGGGTATATTTCCTAATAAGTGCTGTAAACGATGTTTGAGGTAAAGATTGCGACTACCACCACCGCACAAAAGTACGCGATGCGGCATCTGTGGTAAAAAGTTACGGTAACTGTTAACAATGGAAGCTGCTGTAAGTTCGGTTAGAGTTGCTAAAAAGTCTGCTGGACTAAGTTGTAAACTTTCTGCATCTTTTATACATTGATGTAAATAATCAACTCCAAATAATTCTCTACCAGTAGATTTAGGTGGCAACATATGAAAATATTCTTCTGAGAGCCACTGCTCCACTAGTGTAAAATTTGGTGTACCGGAAGAAGCCCAGTTTCCATCTTCGTCGTAGGTTTTTGCTCCATCAGTTAAATGTTCCACTGCTAAATCGAGCAAGCTATTACCCGGTCCGGTATCCCAACCGCGAATTAAAGATAGCCAATTATCACCATGAGCAGGAATATAAGTAACATTACCAATCCCACCAATGTTTTGAATACATCTAGATTCCGTATCATGGCTCAATAAAGCTGCATCTACACGAGGTACCAAAGGCGCACCTTGACCGCCGACAGCAATATCAGCAGCACGGAAATCATTCACGGTAGTAATACCTGTTAATTGGCTAATTAATATACCGCGACCAATTTGCAAGCTGTAACCAAGTTTTCCTGAACCAAACTTTTCCGTCAGCGGTCGATGGTAAACTGTTTGACCGTGAGAACCGATTAAAGTCGCTTTTTGATGACCTGTTTGAATATTGATTGCAGCTTCAGCGAAACATGACGCTACAGCATCATCTAATTCTGCTAACTCTACCATTGAGATAGTTTTGCCAGCACAAACTTCTAGAATGCGTTCTCTAATTTTTATAGGATAGGGATATGTAACACCCGCTACCAATTCTACTTTAATATTTAAGCCTGTACCGAAAATATCTACTAAAGCAGCATCGATACCATCTACCGATGTACCACTCATTAAGCCAATTACACGAGTCATGGAATTTTAGGTTTTAGATTTGAGATTTTGGATTTACCCTCCTCCTCTAATTCCGGGTACGGGAGTGATTTGGGATAAAATTATGTATCACTATTACGGAAAATAATGATGTTAATCCAGATTAATCTCAGAAAATAAAAGATTCAACGATTACTCGTATCTAAATCTAAAATTCTCATCCGGTAATTGGTAATTGGTAATTGGTAATTGGTGACTGTCCACTGTCGAATTAATTTTGTCTACGGTTTATTTCTTGAAGGTCGAGAGCATAATTTAATTTGAGGACATTAACTCTAGGTTCCCCAAATATTTTTATAAATCTATCTTTGGTATACTTGACAATAAAAGGATAAATCTGGTCGGGTTGTAAATTGCGAGCGCTGGCAACTCTATCCAATTGCTGCATAGCGGATTTAAAGCTAATATCGGGATCTAAACCAGAACCAGAGGTATAAATTAAATCGGCTAGTGGATCGATGTTTTGGTCTTGAAGTTCGTTTACTCTTTCCAAAATTCGATTGAGTAGTTCTGGATTACTAGGAGCAAGGTTACTAGAACCGGAGATTCCAGTAGGTTGAGCTTTTTTCCCTTGACTGTATAGTACGCTACTAGGTCGGCTATGAAAATATTCTTCGGCTCTAAAAGTTTGACCAATTAAAGCTGAACCGATTGGCTGATTATTTAGGTTAACCATTATGCTACCTTTAGCTTGATATTGAAAGAAGGGAGCTTGAGCGACTAAAAGTATAAATAATGGATAAATAATTGCAGTAATTAACCACAAAATAACAGTAACGCGAATTGAACTAGCAATTGCTCGAAGTTGAGACATCGGATTTTAGATTTTAGATTTTAGATTTTAGATTTTAGATTAAAGAGTTAGGAGTTAGAAGTTCCCAATTCCCAATTGCCTAATTACGCTAATAGTGTTAGGGAAATTATTAGGTCGATTAATTTAATCGCGATAAATGGGATAATCAAGCCAGCTAAACCGTAAATCAACAGATTGCGCTGTAGAAGTTGATTGGGTGTCATCGGTGTGAATGGTACACCTCTAAGCGCTAAGGGAATTAATGCTGGAATAATTAATGCGTTGTAAATTAATACTGAGAGCACCGCAGAATTAATGCTTGTCAAGTTCATAATGTTTAATTTATTCAAGCCAGCATTCGCAAATATTACTGGAATAATTGCAAAGTATTTAGCTATATTATTGGCAATGGAAAATGTAATTAAAGCACCACGAGTCATCAGTACTTGTTTACCAATACCGATAATATCAATTAATTTTGTGGGATCTGAATCTAAATCAATGATATTGGCTGCTTCTTTGGCTGCTTGACTACCATTATTCATTGCTACGGCAACATTTGCTTGTGCTAATGCAGCTGCATCATTTGTACCATCCCCTGTCATTGCGACTAATTTTCCTTCTGCTTGTTCTCGTTGAACTACAGCAATTTTGTCTTCTGGGGTAGCTTCAGCGATAAATTCTTCTATTCCAGTTTCTCTAGCGATTACTGAAGTAGTTATCTGATTGTCGCCGGTAATCATGATAGTACGCACACCAAGTTTTCGCAATTGTCCGAAGCGTTCGCGTATTCCTGGCTTGATATTATCTTTCAAATAAATAATGCCATAAATTTCGCGATTCATGCATACGGCTAATGGTGTACCTCCTTGCAGGGATACCATTTCGTAAGCTGAATTGAGTTCGGCGGTAACTTCGGCACCTTGCGATCGCACAAAGTTTTTTACTGCATCTACAGCGCCTTTACGAGCCATTGAACCATTCGGTAAGTCAGTACCTCCGATTTTGGTCATAGCAGTAAATTTTACTGGTTGAGCGTTTTGGTAATCAAAATCAATTGTTGCTCCCAATCTTTGCGCTAAACGAATAATTGATTTTCCTTCAGATGTGTCATCAAATATACTTGCAGCCAGAGCGACATTGGCGATTTCTTGCATTGTATGACCGTTGATGGGAATAAAACCATCTGCTAAACGGTTTCCTCTGGTTACGGTACCTGTTTTATCAAGAATTAAAGTGTTGACGTTTCCGCAGGCTTCTATAGCTCTAGCTGAGGTTGCGATTAAGTTTAACTGGGCAATCCGATCCATACCACCAATAGTGGTAGCACTGAGTAAACTACCTAGGGTTGTCGGAATTAATGCCACAAAAATAGCGATTGAAATAGGTACACTAATGTTGGTTTTTATGTAATAGGCTAATGCTGGAAAAGTTGTCACAATTGATAAAAATATCAAGCTAATTAGCGCCATTAACACCGTCAAAGTAGATTCTAATGGTGTTTTTTTACGTTCTCTCCTTTCAATTAAGTAAATCATCCGGTTGATAAACCCTTTGTCTGGATCAACTGTAATGCGGATGATCAATTCATCAGAAATAATACGGCTACCGCCGGTTACATAACTAGCAACATCAGAGCCAGCTTCTTTCAGTACAGGTACCGATTCTCCAGTAATAGCACCTTCATCGACGCTCGCAGCACCCATGATTACTTCCCCATCAGCGGGAATAATATCACCAGCTACGACATATACAGTATCGCCACGTTGTAAACTCGTAGCAGGGATTTCAGAAATGGTACCGTCAGCTAAAAGTTTTTTGGTTCTAATATCTGACTTAATCGAGCGCAATATATCAGCTTGGGCTTTTCCCCGACTTTGAGCGAAGGCTTCGGCAAAGTTCGCTAACCATAAAGTTAAGAATAAAATAAACGCGATCGCGCCGTTAAAAATTTTGGCATCCGTTGACGCAGGTGAACCAAATAAAGCAGGAAAAATAATTGCTGTTAATACAATCAGACAACTTACCCAAACTACAAATAAGACCGGATTTTTAATAATATGTTTGGGATTTAACTTGACAAAAGCGTCTTTTATGGCTCTACGATAAAGACCTTTTTTGCTTACCTTGACTTTTTTGCGGGAAAAACGACGTTCGTTAGAACCCGAAGTGGCAAGATTAGACTTGGAGGTAGTGGCAACTGAGTTCATAGGCTTGTTTGTGGGGGAGACAAGGGGACAAGGGGACAAGGGGACAAGGGGACAAGGGGACAAGGGGATGGGGAGACAAGGAGATGGGGGGATGGGGAGACAAGGGGACAAGGGGACAAGGGGACAAGGGGAAATAAATCTTGTCAACTGTCAACTGTCAACTGTCAACTCTTGTTTTCCATACATTTAATTTCCTACGGTTAGGCTAAATGCTTCGGCTATGGGACCATTGAGTAGCATGGGAAAGAAAATTATAAAGCTTAAAATAAAAATTACGACCACTGTCAAACCGTTAAATAGAAGTGTATCGGTTTTTAAGGTAGCGGGGATTGCGGGTACTGGTTTTGTACGTGTCATATTGTCTGCTAAAAGTAAAATGGCGAATATCGCAATGTAGCGTCCTAGTAGCATACTCCCGGCACTACTTAAGTTCCACCACAAGGTATTATCTATCAAACCTTCAAAGCCGGAACCGTTATTAGCGCTTGCGGAAATATATTCGTAAACTACTTGGGAAATTCCGTGGGCTCCAGGATTACTGATTCCTGATAAAGATACAGGATAAGCTAAGGCGATCGCACTGGGAATAAGTACTGCTATGGGATGAATTAGTATGACTAAACTCCCTAGTAATATTGAATTTTTGGTAATTTTACGTCCGAAAAATTCCGGGGTGCTACCTACCATTAATCCTGCCCAAAATGCAGTTAAATATTGATAAATTAATAAATAAACTATTCCTGTTCCAATACCACCCCAAATTACGTGTAAAAACATACTTAACAAAGCAGAAAAACCACCGGCAGGCATTAAGGAATCGTGCATTCCGTTAACTGCACCATTCATGGTTGCGCTACTTATAACTGCCCATAACGCTGTTTGTGCCCAGCCAAATCTGACTTCTTTTCCTTCTAGATTGGGTAGTTGTTCAAGTCCTAAGTTGGAGTTTACCAGGGGATTACCGATGAATTCTCCACTTGCTGTAATCCAAACTAAAGCTAGGAAAATTATAAATACCATCCAAAACAATCGCCAAGCTTGTTTAATATTGTCGGTAAAAACACCGTAAACGAATATCATCGCTGTGGGAATAGACATCATCGCGATTAATTCGATTAAGTTGGTAACACTATTGGGATTTTCAAAGGGATGAGCAGAATTTGCACCAAAAAAACCACCACCGTTTGTACCCAAAAGTTTGATCATCTCAAAGGATGCAACAGGCCCAATGGCAATATATTGATTTCTACCTTCTAAGGTTTCGATTAATAAAGGTGCTGAAAGGGTTTGTGGTACTCCTTGAGCTAATAATACGATGGCTCCAATTATACAAATTGGCAGCAATATCCGGGTAATTCCCCGAATCAAATCCACATAATAGTTTCCCAAAGGTTTACCCGTCAAACCACGAAGAAAAGCAATCCCCACTGCTAAACCCGTCGCTGCTGAGACGAACATCAAAAAGTTTAAAGCCGCAGTATTACTAAAATGGCTTAAGGTTTTCTCTCCTAAGTAATGCTGTTGTCCTGTATTAGTTAAAAATGAAATTGTGGTGTGTAGTCTCAAATCCCATCTCATTGCACCAAATCCGTTGGGATTCCAAGGTAGATACTTTTGAAAACTAAGAATTAAATAGACTAAAATTCCCATAAATAAGTTGCTTTGTAGCAAGGAATAAGCATATTCCCTTCCTCTCATGTTTTTTTGAGGATTTACGTCTGCTAGCTGATAAATAACTTGTTCTATTGGGTTCATTACTCTATCGAGCAATGAAGATTCACCCATGAATACCGTGGCTATATATTTTCCCAGAATTGGCGTAATAATTATCGCCACAGCAAGGGTTAACCCTATCTGCAACAAACCTTGTCCCATGTCTAAAAGCGCCCGTTTACAGTTTGATAATTTGATAATTTGATAATTTTAACTAAGAACTTGTCTATTAATAGGGATATAAATTTGGTTTCTTGTAATATAAATTACAATTCTCACCAGAAAATATCTTATTTTAGTTAATTCTGCAATCTTTTTTCAGTCAAATTGCTTTATTTATTTTTCGCCTCGAAGTATTGACATATTTCCGGTATTATGTACTTAAGTTTTTATTTATAGATTATTTTTTAACAATAATTTAATTGTCGGATTACTTGCATTAAATTATTTCTTTTTTCAATCAAATCAAATTCTGCTTTTTCACGCTGAATACCTGTTTTTATAGATACTTGTTTTCATAACATACACCGATATAACAGATATTTTCGGAGACTAATGTATAAGAAAAGACCATTAAAATATTTGTTTAGAAAGAATAATCAGTTATCTGAAAGTAATTTTATCGGCTTTTTTTAGGATATGTAAAAATTAAATCGTGAAATATCTCCAATTCTAGCAAATATCAAGGTAAGGCTTAAGTTTTAGCGATTTATCGCAGAATTGTCGAAGCTTATGGAGGTAGCATGGACGCTCAAAGCACTATTGATTGAAGTGCTGTTCATAGCTTGATAACAACGAGCTTGTACTAAGCGATCGCGTAGTGCAAACTCATTGCTATCGCAATCTCACGATATAAGAGGAGAAGAAAATTTATAATTAATCACTCCTAACTATTTGCCTAAGTTAGGCAATAATAACTATGTCTTTTGATAGTTGTAGTCAAATACAACCATTAAAAAATCATCCTATTTCTCACACCTTCAGATACATGATTAATTTTTATTAACTTTTAAAGTTATAAGTTAGCTTGTATGTGTAGATAATCCATGGCAATAAATAATTATTCTCTGCCGATTATTTGGGAATTTGAACTGTTACGAGAACGTAAACTGGATATTTATGGACTAATTCTGCAAAAATATAGGATAATCATGGATTTAGTTTCAGATAACAATATAAATTAATCATGATTAATTATCAATTATCGATTCGTAAAAAGCTTAAAAGGTGAAGCATAATATTTCTGACTGTTTAGCTAGACAACGCGGGATTTTTAAACTCATGCTAGTTTTATTTAGAAAAAAGTCGGTCTGCTTCTCACAAATATTAGAACTAATGGATGATATCGATATAACAACTTAATAATTACCGAAAATATTTGATTGGTTTAAACAAAATTAATTTTGTTTGATAAAATTAATAGGATTTTCGAGTCAAATTCGTCAAATTAAATAATACCGAACGTAAAATATACGTTTAATTTTATATAATGTGTAAATGCCATTCAAGTAAAAAATACGTGCTGAAACTGTATGTAACAGGAGACACTCCCAGATCGAATAAAGCAATATCTAATTTGAACCAATTGTGTCAAGCTAATTTAGAAAATCAATTTAAGATTATTATTATTGACGTATTAAAACAACCAGATATCGCTGAAAAAGAAAAAATTATCGTTACACCAACTTTAGTTAAAGAATCTCCTTTACCACAAATGAGAATTATTGGGGATTTATCCGATGTAGAAACAGTTTTAATGGGTCTGGGTATTGATAGTAATAAACATGATATATTTAATGAATAATTATACAAAAAATTAAAAAATAGTTGCAAATTATTATGATTTAATTAATATTTGAAAATGCCTCAAAATCATGTTGAATATATCGACAAGCTAGCAACAGGAATTCCCGGATTTGATTTAATATCCGAAGGTGGATTACCAGTATGACGTACTACCTTGGTAGTTGGTAGTGCGGGTAGCGGTAAAACCATATTTTCTTGCCAATTTTTAGTAGAAGGAATAAAGCGAGGAGAAACAGGGATTTTTGTCGCTTTTGAAGAATCTCCCAAAAATATTCGCAAAAATATGCGCGGTTTTGGTTGGGATATTGCAAAGTGGGAAAAAGAAGGTAAATAGCTTTTTGTTGATGGTTCTCCTGAACCTGGGAAGAATCCTTACATTAGTGGAGATTATGATTTTAGTCCGTTGTTGGCTAGAATTCAGTATGCTATTAATAAAATCAACGACTCATGATAAGCGGATTCGTGAATTTACGATTGATAGTCAAGGAATGCACATTGGTAAGAGTTTCCGTAACGTTACCGGGATTCTATCGGGAAATCCAATCTATGTAGAGCAACATCAAGTTAACTCTGGCAACGAAATATTTGAAGACGAAGTAAAATAAATCATATTTTATAGCTCTCTAGGTAGACAAAAATAAATAAGTATTGTGATAAAACGTTAAGTGATGTGAGTTGAAATTTCTGCCAACAATATACATATATATTCAAATTTAATGGTAGCAGCTATGGCAATTCGACTAAATACACTGTTGCTATTTTATTCTGCCCAAGCAAGTGAAGAGATATTAGCGTTATTACGTAAAGCCGAATTTAATCCAATAGCACGACAAATAGTAAACGAAGCCGATTATCTGAATCATTTAAATTCGGATGTAGAAATTATCTTAGCCGATTACCAGCACCCAAATTTAAATATATTAATAGCTCAACAAATTCTCCAGCAAAAAGAAATATATGTTCCATTTATAGTTGTGAATGGGAAAAACAATGCATCTGATGCAGTAGCTTGTATGAAAGCAGGAGCAAACCATTATTTAAGCGAAAATGAATTACATCGGCTGCCATTAATAATAAAGCAAATGCTGAAAAATCAATTTTCATACCCTGAGTTGAATCAGGTAGAAGAATATAATATTTATTCAACAGAGTTACAACAACGGCTATTTTCTCAATCAATAGAATTAAAACGACAACGGCAGCAAAGTCAAGTTGAAACTGTTCGTAGGGAAGAAATAGAAGCAGCATTCCGAAAAAGTCAGAAGCAATTACAAATGCTAATTGCGAAAAATCCCGATGGAATGGTGGTGGTAGATGATAAAGGAATAGTCAGGTTTATCAATCCCGCAGCTTTGAAACTATTTAATCGTAAAGAAGAAGAACTTTTAGGAGAAATATTCGGCTTTCCCGTAGCTGGTGAAGATAAAACAGAAGTAGACATTTCTGCCGGAATGGGAAAACAATTAATAGCGCAAATGCGAGTAGTTAAAATAGATTGGCTAGAGAAACCCGCTAATTTAGTGACATTGAGAGATATTACCCAACGTAAACAAGCCGAATTAGAAAGAGTCGAATTACTCGCAAAAGCCGAAGCCGCAAACCGAATCAAAGACGAATTTTTAGCCGTACTTTCCCATGAATTACGAACCCCACTCAACCCGATTTTGGGATGGACTCAACTTTTACGATCAAATAAACTTCCTCCTCACAGAATTGATCAAGCATTAGAAACAATCGAGCGTAATGCTACTTTACAAGCAGAAATGATTAAAGACTTGCTTGATGTTTCGCGAATATTACGCGGTAAACTACAACTTAATCCAGTTAACGTTGACTTAATAAATATTATTAGCGCTGCCATTGAAACCGTACGTTTAGCTGCTGATACAAAATCGATTGAGATAATTACTAACTTAGCTCCAGAAACCGCTTTTATTAAAGGTGAACCCAACCGTTTACAGCAAATTTTTTGGAATTTACTTTCCAATGCAGTCAAATTTACTCCATCAGGAGGAACAGTAAACGTAGAATTAACCCTAGACAACAAACAAGCAAAAGTTCAAGTCAGCGATACGGGTAAAGGAATCAGTTCCGATTTTTTACCTTATGTATTTGATTACTTTCGTCAAGAAAACAGTTCCAGTACAAGAAATGCTGGAGGATTGGGATTAGGATTAGCCATAGTTAGACATTTAGTAGAACTTCACGGTGGTCAAATTCAAGTAGAAAGTCCGGGTATTGGCAAAGGTAGCACATTTACAGTAGAAATACCTTTAACACTCCACACAGAAATCGATACCCAAACCAACAACAATAACAATAATATAGAATTAAATTTTCAGGGTATAAAAATTCTCTTAGTAGACGACGAGCCGGACAACTTAGAATTTTTAAAATTTGTCCTCGAAAACTACGGAGCATCAGTTCAAACAGCCACTTCAGCACCAGAAGCATTTAAATTATTTTTACAAAACAAGCCAGACATACTTATCAGTGATATTGCTATGCCCGAAGTAAACGGACATACATTGATGCGTCAAATTCGAGCCTTAACTCCCGAAAAAGGAGCAAGAATACCCGCGATCGCGTTAACTGCTTATGCAGGAGATACAAATCGGCAAGAATCATTACAAGCCGGTTTTAACCTACATCTTGCAAAACCGATTCAAGTAGATAAGTTAGCTCAGACAGTTGCTCAATTAGTTGACAGTTGATGGTTGATGGTTGTTAGAGGATGTTTTAAAAGTATCCGGCGGTTTAAACCGCGACTACACCTTCCAAAGTCCAGATGGTGCGTGGACTAGTCAATTTAAAACCCGCTGCCACGGAGGGTGCCGGTTTCTGTAGCCAAGCCACTGCGTTGCGGGGGAACACAGCCGTTGTAGCAAGTGGCGCGCGACTTATAGTCGCCAGGTAAAGTATTAAATTAGACTTTCAAAATATCCACTGTCAACTGTCAACTGTCAACTGTTACATAATATTCAACGGGTCAATGTCAATTGTTAAACTAACAGAATTGGGACATAGTTGACGTATTTCGTCCCAATCTGGTAATTGGGGTAAATCTTGGGGAGCGAATTTTAATAATATTTGCCAACGATAACGATTTGCTACTCTTAATATACTTGCTGGTGCGGGTCCTAATACATCTATTTCTGATTGTTGTTGGAGTTTTTCAGCGATTTCTGTAGCCGTATTTTCTACTTGTTGGTCATCTAAACTAGATAAACGTAATAAAATCAATCTACCTAATGGTGGATAATTTAAAGCTTCTCGCTGTGCTAATTCTTCTTGGATAAAAGAATGATAATCGTGCTGCTGTACGGCTTGAATTACGGGATGTTCTGTAGTATAAGTTTGGATAATTACTCTTCCGGGGTCTTCACCTCTACCCGCACGTCCTGCAACTTGAGTTAAAGTCTGAAAAGCGCGTTCGTTGGCACGGTAATCTGATAAATGTAGCAATCCATCAGCGCTGACTACTCCGACTAAAGTTACTTGGGGTAAATCCAAGCCTTTGGTAAGCATTTGCGTTCCTATTAATAAATGTGCTTCACCTTGAGCAAATCTAGTTAATAAAGTGCGATGCGCTCCTTTGTTACGAGTAGTGTCGCTGTCAAAACGGATAAAGCGCAATTCGGGAAACTGTTTTGCTAACTCTTGTGCTACTCGTTGGGTACCGCTACCGAAGAATTTTAAATAAGGGGAACCGCATTCGGGGCAATTTTTGGGATGGGGAGTTGCATAATTGCAGTAATGACAACGTAAAACCTGTGCCGCTCCGGCTTCCGGTTGGTGATAGGATAACGACACATCACAATGGGGACATTCCATTACGTATCCGCAACTGCGACATGAGACAAAAGTACTGTGTCCCCGACGATGAATAAATAATATACCTTGCCCCCCGGTTTCAATCAGTTCTTGTAAACCTTGTTGTAAAGCATTGCTAAATATCGAACGATTTCCCTGCTTTAATTCGGAGCGCATATCCACTATTTCTACAGGAGGTAGGGGACGAGAATTAACGCGCTCTGGTAAAGAAAGGTAATAGAATTTTGGATTTTGGATTTTGGATTTTGGATTTAATTGGGCATTGGGTAATAGTTCTTCCTCTTCTACCCCTTCCCCTTGTCTCCCCATCTCCCCTTCCCCTTGTCTCCCCATCTCCCCTTCCCCTTGTCTCCCCATCTCCCCTTCCCCTTGTCTCCCCATCTCCCCACTTCCCCCCACATTCACCCAACTTTCCAAGGAAGGAGTCGCAGAGCCTAATATTAACGGACAATTTTCTAATTCTGCTCGCCAAATTGCAACTGTTCTAGCATGATAAGTGGGAACGGGGGAATCTTGTTTAAATGAAGAATCGTGTTCCTCGTCAAGGATGATTATACCGAGGTTGGGTAATGGTGCGAAAACTGCGCTGCGGGTGCCGATGACTACTTGGGGTTCTCCTGCTAGCATTTGTCGCCAAGTATCGTAACGTTCACCATCGGAAAGGGCGCTATGATAAACTTTGACTTTGTGACCGAATTTAGCACGAAAACGGTCGGTTAATTGCGGTGTTAGTCCGATTTCAGGTACTAATATTAATGCTGATTTACCTTTTTGTAACAAAGGTGCAATCGCTTGTAAATATACTTCTGTTTTTCCTGAACCCGTGACTCCATGTAATAGGATTGATGCATATCTATCAAGATTATTTATCGTTTCTAAAGCTGTTTGTTGGGCTGGTGTCAGGTTTTTTACTTGTCCGGTTGTGAATATTTGCTCTGAATTTCCAGAGGTATCGGTTCGGAGTATTTCTTTGTCTTCGAGGACAACATAACCTTTTTTTTCTAAAATTTTAATGACTGAAGAACTAGTGCTACAAACTTGTAATAATTCAGTTTGCCACATTTCACCACCGCGTCGTCGTAATACTTCTAATATTTCTGTTTGACGAACAGTTAAATCTTGTCCAGTACTATTTCCGATTAATATTACGGCTTTTTGTAACTTTGGTTTTGTTGCACGGGGTGTTTCTAAATAAGTTTCGATTAAACCAAGTCGTCGTAGTTCTCTTACTCCTCGATGAGCATTCCTAACTTGTCGCTGTAGATAGATAAAACTGTAATTTCCGGTTGGTTGAGCTTTGAGTAAATCGAGAATTTTCTGTGCTGCGGAGGAAAGGGAAATTGATAAAGACGAAGAAAGGGAAGTGTTGTGAGCAGAAATCAGCCGAATTCTGCGTTGGGATTTTCCTAATAAACCAGGAGGTAAAGCAACCCGAATTACTTGAATTAAAGGAGTGTAATAATATGCTGCAACTCTATTTAATAATTCCCAATAAAAACCTGGGAAAAAGCCAGAACTGACTACATCTTCTATATTGCGAATTTTTGCTATCGGTACATCTTCCGGAGGTATTGTTAATATCCGAATCGCGATTCCCCCAACAGTTTGTGCATTCAATGGTACGCTGAGAATATCCCCCGGTTTGACTTCTAACTCGGATGGTAATCCGTAAGTTAATAATCCCGTCATTCCCGGACAGTCTACTAACACCTCAACCCATTGCTGTACCGTGATTCTCAGTTGATATTCTCCTTGATTTGCAGCCGCGATCGCAGTAGGTAAAGTTGCATTATTTGTATACATATTTTTTTATTTTACCGATGAATAATTACTGTTATCAAATAGGGAGTAGGGTTGGGGGGAACAGTTAACAGTTAAGAGTATTGCGTTGATTTCAATTTTCAATATTGAATCCTATATATAGGACTACTATTTAAATATTGAACAAAACTCAGTATAGTACCGAACGAAATACTCCCGAACTAACTAGTCTCAACTGATTAATACAAAAATCAAAAAGGATTCCTATAGTTTAGATAAAATGTATTTCGCAATACTTTCACAGGACATAATACTTGATAAGTTTCCTAGATATGTAATTTCATAAACAAACCTTACATAAACATGACTCGCAAATGATTTTTTGATACCTTACTTATAATTCCAAATAATCTCACCTATTCACGCCATTTTTTCTGGTAGTTTACCAACTATGGAAGACGGCTTATCTCTCCATTGATAGATATTCAGCTTTAATGGTATATGAGATGCTTTTATATAGGGAAAAAATTCCCACAGTTTCACCTGCAATATTTTGATATGAATTAAACTGCACTCCGCCAAAAGATATATATTAGTGAATCAAAAGATATTATTATCGGTAAACAGTTATTACACATCAAAGTGTAACAACCCCGAAATAAAAACAGGAAAATTTAAGAATTTGGAGAATTTGGCGGTAAAAGAGTATTTTTTATATCTATTGATCAAAGAAAAATTAGGAGGTGGTAAAACAGATGAATATTCTGTTAGAGAAAAAAAGTGAAGAATATATGTATTAGGATACTCCTGTTTATATTTATCAATGATTTTTATAACGACGGTTCTATGAGTGGGATATAGCTTCCGCGTATTGATCGAGCAAGCTCAAGAAGTAAAGAAAATAAGCTATAAAACCACTTTGAGTGCAGAGCGGCTCAAGCAAGAGGCACATAGATGTATGTCCAATCTTCCAATCTGGAATGCCTAAGTGCTGTCACTTTGATTATTTACGGTATTAAGCAACAATCCCCCATTAAAAGACTTATGAATATTGCACAATTGGGAACAATGGAAAATATGCAGAAAGTTGCTCATAAGGATGAATTAGAAGCAATTAATGTTTTAGAAGTAGTGACAGACGAAGAAGCAATAATTGCTCAAAACATTGATGCTCAAGCAAGTAATGTGGAAGCAAGCAATGGGGATGATATGGCGGCAGCGCGCCCATCTGGATATAACAAAACCGAATATGATGATGCTGTAGGAGCATTTTTCAAAGAAATGGCGCGTTATCCATTGCTTAAGCCTGAAGAAGAGGTGGAATTAGCCAAAAGAGTACGCATCCTCGAAGAAGTCAGACAAGCACAAGCTGCGGCACAGGAAAAATTGGGGGATTTCCCAAATAAAGCAGCCGTAGCAGCCCAAATGGGGATTAACGAAAAGCAGTTAGATCATCGTTTATACCAAGGTAAAGTCGCGAAGCGAAAAATGATTCGTTCTAACTTGCGTCTGGTAGTTTCCATAGCCAAAAGATACCTTAATCGTGGTGTTCCTTTCTTAGATTTGATTCAAGAAGGAGCCATGGGTTTAAATCGTGCTACAGAAAAATTCGATCCAGATAAAGGATATAAATTTTCCACCTACGCTTATTGGTGGATTCGTCAAGCAATCACAAGGGCGATCGCCAACGATGCGCGGACAATTCGTTTACCCATACATATAGTAGAAAAGCTTAATAAACTCAAGAAAGCCCAAAGAGAATTAAAACAAAAATTAGCGCGGAATCCGACAGAAGAAGAATTAGCAAAAGTATTAGAAATTCCAGCAACTCAGCTACGTCAATTACAGCAACTGCGTCGTCAAGCGCTTTCATTAAACCACCGTGTCGGTAAAGAAGAAGATACGGAATTAATGGATTTATTGGAAGACGAAGACAACCAATCTCCCGAAGCAAAAATGAACGAAACCATGATGCGTCAGGAGATTTGGGAAGTATTGGGAGACGTACTAACACCACGGGAAAAAGACGTAATTTCATTGCGTTATGGTTTGACTAGTAGTGAACCTTGTACCTTGGAGGAAGTTGGCAATATGTTCAACCTTTCTCGCGAAAGAGTACGACAAATTCAAAGTAAAGCCATGCGGAAATTGCGTCGTCCCCATATAGCCAAGCGTTTGAAAGGCTGGCTGGTGTAATCAGTTATCAGTTAACTACCACACCCTGCCAAATTACCGAGGGTGTGGCTTGTGTATTCAGATACTTAAAGTCGGTGATTCTTGGAAATGTAACTAAAATACTTGAAAAATTGTTGTAGGAAAAAATATTCATACTTTCCTATTTAGTACTAAGTTATGGTATGTGCTATCAGATTGGAACGTTCACTTGATAAGTAAGCTGGCACAAAAAAATCACGCTATATAAATAAATGTAAATTAATCTTAAACCAATACAGCCTGTTGCCTTCTTGAATGCAGGTAAGTCTGCTCGCGTGGCTTTTCGCACCTAAAAAAAAAGATGGGGCGTGACAAATAATACCATTTTGGATTTTAGATTTTGGAATGTGCCAAAGAATAAATGGTTTTTCTGTTAAGAATTCCCCCCAGCCGGATTCCTCATTTCGACGAATTAACTTAATTTTGTCCAGCTAATTAAAATATGCTGTAATTAGTAGTCTAGGACTTACGCGAAATGAACACGTTCAGTAGTGGGAATTCATGAATTCCCACTATTTAAGGATGACTTTTTCAATAATCAGATATTGCGTAAGTTCTATGGTTATCGAAGAATTACTGGTGATTAATCGCAGCTAATTTGACTGACTATGAATCTAACCACTCTACTTCCGAAACTAACCCTTCAGCGACAACTCACCTTACTACTATCGCTGTTTGTACTTCTAGGAGGATCTGCAATGGTATTGCTGATGGAGGTATATCATCGTCGCGAAAGTGTTCTTACCGCTATGACTCAAGCAGAACTTTCCCATGCAAATTCTTTGCTGATTCATCAGTTTTTAGAATCCGACTTAGTGCAAATCAACAAGTTTAATCTGAAGCAGGATGACGCGCTTTGGCTGCTATCAAGTCGAGCGCTGGCAGGGTTGCCACGAGTCGAGGGTGGCTTCTATCTACGGCAAGCAGATCAGCTTTTGGGTTATGCGTTTCCAACTCACGGTGGGAAAGTGCCAAAGCGAGATGTACCGCCAACTGAGCGCGATATTATTTTCGATTTGGTACGGCAGACAACAATTCAGAGAGTGCCGCAAGAGAAAATTTTGCATCCGGGAATTGACACAGTGATTCTGCGGGCTGAACCTCTGCCCTTACGAGGAGCGGTGTGGACAATGAAGCGTGTTCCTGATCCCCAAGACAATCCCTCGAAGCTACTAACACTATTATTAGTATGGTTGGTACTAATGGCGGTGGGTTGGACATTGTTGATTTTGATGCAGTTGCGTTACGGAGTCAAATCCCTTCAACGGGGCATCAAAGAAATTGAGGAAGGTAGAGCCGAAGAGATTGTGCCACTCTCGATGGAAATGGGACAAGTGGGTGCGGCGATTACTTCCATGCATCAACGGCGACGAGAGCTAGAAAATCGTTTGCAAAGGGTGGAGCGTTTGGCATCTTTGGGACAATTGGTAGCAGGAGTCGCTCATGAAGTGCGTAACCCGTTGGCGAGTTTGCGATTGAACTTAGAATATCTGGCACGGCAGGCACAGCGACAAGGAAATAATTTCTCAATAGAGCATTTGATTGAGCAAATTGATCGCTTAGAAGCATTGGTACGTAGCTTACTCTACTTCGATAAAAATCAACAAGAAGACTGGATGATGGAATCACTAGAGACTATTGTTCAAGAAGCTGTGTCACTTTTGCGATTAGAAGCAGAACAGCAAGGAATAGAGTTAATTTATCAAGCTCCTGCTCAACCTCTGCCCTTAGTGCGATTACGCTATCGCAGCTTCAGTCAGATGATGGTCAATTTGATTTTAAATGCAATTCAAGCGAGTCAAAACAATCAGCAGGTGATAGTAAGTGCTCAAGCACAAGAAAACTATCTAGTTGCTTGGGTTCAGGATCAAGGAGAAGGAATTCCTCCTGAGATGCGAGAGCGGATTTTTGATCCGTTTGTTTCAACTAAGTCTGATGGTACAGGATTAGGTTTGTCGATCAGTCATGAAATTGTGGTGCAGCATGGGGGATATATTGAATTACTATCTCGTTCAGGCTGTACTCGATTTAGTGCTTGTATTCCAAAGCAAAGAAATGATTGTAAACCGGGATAAGACGATGGCAAAAATTCTGATTGTTGATGATGAAAAAGCCATGCGTCAAGCAATGGTACAAATTCTCCAAGACGAAGGTTATCAAACTATCGAAGCGGCAGACGGCAACCAAGGGTTAAAGCTGATTCAAGAAGTTAATCAGGACGAACGCCCCGATTTGGTATTTCTCGATCTGAAAATGCCGCGAACTCAAGGCATGAAAGTCCTCAAGACATTAGGTAAATTGCTATTAGATTTGCCGGTCATTGTCATGACTGCTTATGGTACAGGGCAAACAACTATTGAAGCGATGCAATTGGGAGCCTACGATTATATTACCAAGCCTTTTAAACTAGAAACACTGCTCAGTTTAACTCAAAAAGCTTTAGCTCAGACTCAGACTCCTGTTTCTGTTAGCCAAACGGCAACAATGCAAGGGCTATCAGAACAGCTATTAGGGCAATCTGAAGCTATGGCAGAGGTGTTTAAGTTGATTGGTCGAGTTGCTCAAACCGATACAACAGTTTTGATTTTAGGGGAATCTGGAACAGGCAAAGAACTTGTGGCTTCGATGCTACACAGCAATAGTCGTCGCACTCGCAGTCCTCTGGTAAAAGTGAATTGTGCTGCATTACCTGAACATTTGCTAGAAGCAGAATTGTTCGGGCATGAAAAAGGAGCATTTACCGGAGCCGATCATCTGCGTATCGGACGATTTGAACAGGCAAATGGCGGTACAATATTTTTCGATGAGTTGGCAGAACTCAGTCCTGGAATACAAGGCAAGCTGCTGCGAGTATTGCAGGATAAATCTTTTGAACGACTCGGCAGTAATCAAACACGCACTGTTGATGTACGGATTATTGCCGCGACCAATCGAAATCTAGAGGCAATGGTGCAGCGTCAACAGTTTCGCGAAGATTTGTACTATCGATTAAATGTGATGCGAATTGATTTGCCGCCTTTACGTGATCGTATCGAAGACCTTGAACTGATGACGCAGCATTTTCTCAATCGTTTGGCAATTCAGCACAATTTCCCACGACTTAGTATCTCTGAAGCTGCCCTTACCAAGTTACGCGAGTATTCCTGGCCCGGTAACGTCCGAGAACTCCAAAATATCTTGGAAAGAGCGGTGATTCTTTCTGGTGGAAGGACATTGTTACCCGACCATTTGTCGTTTAATCAAATTGCCAGACCCGATTTGCATTTAGAAACTGCGATCGCAAAATTAGAACAAGATTTGATCCGTCAAGCTATTTCACTTTACCCTGACCACGCTCACGAACCCCTAGGACTCGATTTTGCCACATTTACTCAAAAACGCGAAAAGTGGAAACTTTAAGTATTTCATCGACTTCTGCTTTGGAACTACGGGCAGAAACTCGGACATCTCTGTACCCGGCATTGCGTCAATTAGTACGCTTATTGCCACTCGATCACAAGCGAATTCTTCAAGAAGTTCAATCGGAAGCTAAGCAGAATCCATTTTTAGTAGATACTCGGTCACGAGCAGATGCTGCTGTAACTTTGGTGGACGATATTCTCCCAGACTGGTATGAACCTACTGCTGGAACTGAAACGCTACAAGCACACTTGGAACCGCAAATTTCTACCTTTGCTCTTCCTCAACAACAAAAACTATTATCTTTACTGCAATGGATTTCTCCTTCTGGTTATCTTGAAGAATCTTCTACGGTTTGGTCTGCTGGGACACCTTGGCATCCCCACGAACTCGAAGCTATGGTACCTTTATTACAATCCCTCGATCCACCTGGAGTCGGAGCGCGATCGCTGCAAGAATGTTTGTTACTCCAACTTGACCCATCTGAACATTTAGCCGTTCTGCTGGTGCGTGAGCGCTTAGATCAACTAGCCGCTTGCATTTCTAATCAAACTGAACAAGAATTTCTGCTTGATCTAATTCAGTGCCAGCTGGTTTCAAAAGAAACAACGCTTGCTCAATTACAAGTTGCAATCAAGCTGGTTCAGTCTCTAGAACCCCGTCCAGGACGTAACTTTAGCTATCAACCAATCCCAACAGTTACACCCGATCTGAAAGTTCAGTTGATCGATGAGTGTTGGGAAGTATCCTTGGCTTATGCTGTAGAGCAACGATTTACTTTGAACTCGCAAGCGATCGCCCTTTTGGAATCTGCTAAGCATCCTCAAGAAATTCAGCGACTAGAATCATTGCTAAAAAAAGCCCAAAGCTTATTAAGTGCTTTGAGTCAGTGGCAAGAAAATCTACTAAAAGTCGGACAATTTTTGTGCAAGCAACAACAAGCGTTTCTTCTAAGTCGCAACCCACTAGATTTAATTCCAACCGCTCAACAGTTAGTTGCACAGTCCGTTGGTTTATCTGATGCTACCGTCAGTCGAATTGTCACCGATCGCTATTTGCTCATCGATGCACCACCCCATCAAACAATTCCACTCTCATACTTATGTACTGCAATCACCGTCGGTGGGCTTACACCACAACAACTACAACAATATATTTTAGAAGTTGTTCAATCTGAGTCTTTTACCCATCCTTATAGTGATGCTCAATTGGCGCAATTATTAAAACTGCGATTTGGCATCACAATCGCCCGCCGCACGGTTACTAAGTACCGCAATCTTTTAGAAATTGAAAATGCTTCTCGTCGTCGCAAAAAGTCTACTAAAAATGTTTGTCATCAAGATGCAACTTAAATGCAATAGCAATCAAATAAATCAAACTGGCATCACTTTTGCACAAGCAAATAATATAGCGCATTATAGCGTTTACACCATTTTTAAGAAAGTTTAAATGCAGGCAATGCCTTGGTTAGCTTTCTTAAGAAATGTTTGCACTTTACGACAAATGAGGACTTTGGTCATGAGTCGATTGAATAATATCTTGATTCTCCGTTGGGGAGCAGGTGCGGTTCTCGCCTTGGCGATTTCACCAATTCTCGGTGAAGCTGCTACAGCAGCAGTACGAGAACTGAATACGTCAGAAGTTACTGCACCTCAGTCAGGCGTTCTCCACGCTCAAATCAAAGGAACAAAAGGTACAAAACCACCTGCGCCTAAAGGTACAGAACCACCTGCGCCTAAAGGTACAGAACCACCTGCGCCTAAAGGTACAGAACCACCTGCGCCTAAAGGTACAGAACCACCTGCGCCTAAAGGTACAGAACCACCTGCGCCTAAAGGTCTATAATAACGCTTCTGCTAGTTTTTTGAGCGCCCAGCTGGTTGTTCGTTAGAATATTCTGCTGGTTCTGAGGAGATATTAGATTGTATTTACCCAATCTAATATCTCTTCCACAACAGTGATTCAACGGAGCGTGCTCCCGCGACATCACTCCAAGCCCCCGATTTCAATCGTGGGGTTCATCATCCAAAATTGATTGACTCTATTAAGTCTCGGCTAAGTCGCCGTTACTCCGCCGATTCTCGGCGGAGCGGTAGTGTACTCCGGCGACAATCGGTAATTTTTTGTGTTGTAAACGTACTTGATGCACCTGCCCACTTTATCATTTTAATTATTAGAGGGTAGTTATTTATGAATTCAGTTGATTCCCTCAATGCCATTGTTCAACAATACGAAGGAGCTCCTTATCCGGCAACTCCCATCAACGAACCGACTCAACCAGAACCAAGTACCCTTTATCAACAAACTATTACAACACCTTACTATTTACAGCATCGTCGAGTCGTCAACTCCACGAATAAAGTAATTCTCGATGTTGGGTGCGGTAGTGGATTAACTTCATTGGTACTGGCGATCGCAAATCCAGGAGCAAAGGTAATTGGAGTAGATGTTTCCCCGACTTCGATTGCAATGGCACAAAAGCGAATCGCGCATCTAGACAATCCGCAAATCGAGTTTCAAGTTCTTGGTGCCGAAGAACTACCCCAATTGGGAATGGAATTTGACTACATCAACTGTGATGAAGTGCTATATCTATTACCAAATCCAGTTGCTGCCCTGCAAATGATGAAAGCTGTTTTAAAGCCCGATGGGATTATTCGAGCAAATCTGCACAGCGCTATCCAACGACAACATTTTTACCGCGCTCAACAGATGTTTAAACTGATGGGAGTGTTGCACCAGGATGCAGGTGAAACAGAAACAGCACTGGTACGGGAAACAATGAACGCTATGCCCAGTTGGGTCGATCTGAAAGCCAAAACCTGGACACCAGATGCATCCGGGCAAGTGACCGATCAAGTTATCCGCATGAATTATTTACTACAGGGTGATAAAGGCTACACTATTCCCGATTTATTCAACATACTCGAATCGGCAGAATTGCGTTTAATCGAGATGGTGAACTCGCAGCAATGGAATGTTGGCATACTGTTTGGCACAATCGAGCAAATGCCTGCCTTTATTGGTTTGAGCCTACCTTCACTTGACTACTCGCAACGATTACAGTTATTTGATCTGATTCATCCGATTCATCGATTACTGGATTTTTGGTGTACTCATGCAGACGTACAACCGGCTGGATTAATGCCCTTTCATCTGAATTTACCACAAATCAACAAATACGCTCGTATTTTTCTCCATCCTCAATTACAAACTTCCACAGTCCAAAACGCGATTTGCGATTCTGCCAAGCATAGCCGTCCCTTTACAATTGAGCCATACTTATCAATTTTGGGTGCAAAACCAATCATGATTGATGGTGGCATCGCAGCCAGTCTTTTGCCTTTGTGGGATGGGGCTCAAACGGTTAACGCGATCGCCAAACGATGGCAGCAAATCCGACCGTTAAATCCTTGTACACTCGAACCAACATCAGAAGCTGAAGCTTTGCAAGAAGTCACCCAATTATTAGAAGTCCTTTTGCCTGACTTATACGTGATGATAGAAAATTAAAACGAACATGGGACTAATGAGATTCGCGCTATTGGCTTCGGTGCTGATATTACCAATCGATCCGATTACAAGTGGATTACTTGCCAAAATACCCGAAGACTCGATTTCCGTAGAGCAGTTGCGAGAAAAAGTAATTTCAGATCAACCGCAACTGGTTCCGGAGACTCCAGCAGCTAACAGTTCCCAAAATACGTTCACCAGAATCACTGAGATTGGAATAACTGCGCCCATCGGTGGTCGTGCTGTATTGGTAGAAGGATTTGATTATTTTGTTAGACAATATTTAGCCGAAACATCCAAGAAATTCGACTATCGGATTGATGTTTCCACAAGATTTAATAATAGCACTTTCGATGCAGCAGGCAACTTAATTCCGAATGTTGGGTTTGGTCAAGATGATTCAAGGCAGTTTGATTTTTTTGCCAGTGGTGATATTCGCTTGAGTGACAAAGAGAATTTACAGCTTACACTCCGTTCAATCAAGCAATCGTACAACATCAACGTTGTTCCCGATCAACAATTTTCAGAATTTGCTGAACAACAGCAATCGCCAGAAATTCGCCGCAGTGTACAGATAAACAATGCGGATTCACCTGGAACAAGCCTTACTGATTTCCGCTTAGACTATAACCACCAGAATTTTCTAGGAAGTGCAATATCAGCTTCTACGTACTATCGTCGATTAAGTAATGCCGAACGAAATTTGTTAGACAATCGTAATGGTTTATTTGAAGGAATTCTACGTCGAACCTTTGGAAGTAAGACGATAGGAGCAAAATTACAACTAGAAAAATCCTTGTCTGACCGCTTTGAGGTACAATGGGGTGCAGATTATGAGCAGCAAACTAAAGATGCCGTTCAATTCGAGTTCTTTGATGAACAGATATATGATCGCACTAGTGGAAGAATTGCTCAGAAAGTCAGTGAAGCAGATTATGTACCGTCCTACGAATTAGGAAGTTTTGGTTTGTTTGCTCAAGCCGATTGGCAAATTCGCGATCGCTTACAATTAAGTGCCGGAATTAGACAGAGTTGGTTGCAGTTAAACATTGAAGATTACACTCCTCTATACGATAGTGACTACAACCGTTACGAAGGTTCTCCGCTCTCAGGTAATACCCTACAGTTTAACGATATCTTATTCAATGCTGGACTGACTTATCAACTAACACCAAAACTGCAACTCTACGCAGCTTTTGAGCAAGAGTATTTCATTCCAGATTACGGCTTTAACATTCTCAGTTTTCCTCCTAAAGACCTGATAATTAATACTGCACTCATCCCCTTTCAACCGCAAAAAGTAAATACTTATAAATCAGGGCTTAAAGGTCAATGGCAACAATTTCAAGGCACATTATCTGTATTCTATCAAGACTCCGATTTAGGAGCTGTTTACACAGCCACATCCAATCAAACTTATGAACTGATTCGCGCTCCACAGCGTAACTATGGGATGCAAGCCACATTCGATTGGCAACCTTCGACTAAATGGTACTTAGGTGCGACTCTAAACTACAGCTTTGGCGAAAACGATCAAGAGAGAAATGGTAACTATTTAGCTTTGAGCAGCTATGAAGTATCACCCTTAACACTAACTACATATATTGAAAATCAAACTTCTGTCGAATGGCGCAACCGTCTCGAATTATCTTACGTTAGTTCGCGCAAAGCTGGCTTTGAATCAGAAGCAGACTTGTTACCAATTCAAGGTTACACAATTTTCGATTTTTCCAGTACTGTCAAATTGGGACGGGGTAAACTTACATTCAACCTGCATAACCTCTTGAATCAATCTTATCAAACAGTTAATTCCCAACTGGATGGGTTTACAGACGAGACACTCAATTTGCCTGGTAGAGGTAGAACAATTCGCTTGATTTATCGTATTCTATGGTAAGTAGGTCAGTATAGAAAATTATCATTGAGATAAGGTAATCGGTAATCGGGAACAGGCTGTGTTGGTTTAAAATTGATTTACATTTCTTTATATAGCGTGTTTTTTTATGCCAGCTTACTTAATTGGTAATTGTTGGCATGATGTCAGAAGCCGTTCTGAATTACATTGATTTAGAAAAAATTTGTAAAAATATCTCATAATTTAAGATATCTTGATGTAATTGTTGATATTTTGAATGACGAATGACTCCAGATAGCAACTTAAATTTACGTTTAGCTCAACCAGAAGATTGCGACATATTATTTGAATTAATCAAAGGATTAGCAGAATACGAAAAACTAACTGATGCGGTAACTGGTAGCGCTTCACAACTCCAAGAGCATTTATTTGGTTCAATAAAATATGCTGAAGTGATATTAGCAGAAATCGGCGGTAAAGTTGTGGGGTTTGCTTTGTTTTTTCATAATTATTCCACCTTTCTAACTCAACCGGGAATTTATTTAGAAGATTTATTTATATTAGAAGAATATCGCCAACAAGGTATTGGAAAAGCTCTTTTAACTAAAGTAGCCAGTATTGCTGTGCAAAGAAATTGTGGAAGATTAGAATGGAGCGTTTTGAATTGGAACGAACCAGCCAAAGCATTTTACCGCCATATGGGAGCAGATATTTTAGAAGATTGGCAAATTTGCCGAGTCAGTGGAGAGCAGTTGAAAGAGTTTGGAGTTAGGAGTTAGGAGTTTGGAGTTAGGAGTTAGGAGTTTGGAGTTAGGAGTTAGGAGTTAGGAGTTAGGAATTAGGAGTTAGGAGTTAGGAGTTAGGAGTTAGGAGTGAGCAGTGAGCAGTGAGGAGTTATTAGGACAACCATCAACTGTCAACTGTCAACTGTCAACTATGACAGCCTGTCATTTGACGATATAAGCTGTGAGTCGGAGAATAAATCATAGGGATATTTTATGCGATCGCCCTTGATTCGTAGAGAGAACACGCAATGAAAAAGATTGTTTCGATATTGTTACTCGCTGTAACTATTTTCAGTTTTGCTTTTAGTCGTCCTGCTTTAGCAGATGCAGCCGCTGGTGGTGCTATATTTAATGCTAATTGCGCTTCTTGTCATGCAGGTGGTAGAAATTTAGTCCAAGCTAATAAGAGCCTGAGCAAAGCCGATTTGGAAAAGTATGAAATGCATTCCATCGAAGCCATTACTAACCAAGTTACTAATGGTAAAAATGCTATGCCTGCTTTTAAAGGACGTTTGAAAGATACACAAATTCAAGATGTAGCTGCTTACGTTTTATCAAAAGCTGACGCTGGTTGGTAGTTGTTGAGACTTAAAAGTCGGGTTTCGTGAAAGTTACCCGACTTCTGTGATTAACCTATTTTCGTGTATAACGATGTTTTACACCTTGAGGAAAATATTCTGGTTCTCCCATTGGTAATAATTCGACTCGTGGTGTTTGATATTCTGGAGGAACATAATTGGCAAATTCGCTGTTCAGACGTTTGAGTTGAGTCAAAATAGAATCTGCTACAGTTTGTTTTTTGTGTTCACTAGGTTCAATTTCTGGTGCTAATTCTACAATTACAGATAAAAAATTATTTTTATCCTCATCTTCTTGTATTTGCATAACAAACTTACCTGTTACCCAGTCTCTAATTACAAGTTGTTCTAAACCGACTTTGATATTTTCCGGGTAGATATTCGCACCAAAGTAGGAAATGGTAAAATTGGAACGTCCAAAAACAAAAACGAAAGGTAAATTACGAACTCCTCTTCTATTTGATAACGCTTCTATTGGATTAAATCCATGCTCGGATAAAAATTCCAGCATTGCATTATAAGTAATAATTCCCCCATTATCTAAAATATTGTACCGCACTAAGGGAATTCCATTATCTCCAGAAAATAATAAAGTACCTCTAGAAATTCCTTTATTGTCAGAATTAAAATCGGTAGAATTTGTTGTTATGACTTCAAAAAAGCGATTCATCGGGTCATACTGAACTAAAGTTGGTAAACGGGATTCTCCAAATAAATTACGGGCAATTTCCGGATTTTTTGCTAAAAACTGCCGTATACAGATACTTAACGGTGTTTCATTACCTAAAACACCCGCATCAGCCGTACCATAAAGCGATGCAAAATCATTGCATGGGTTTTTAGAACCAATTCTTTCCCCGACTAAGTTTCGCCATTCTTCGCTGAATACTTCACCTGCCATCACAAATTTGATATTATATTGTTGCCATGAGATATTATTGGCAATACCTGTATCAATCACATCTTTGAGAAAAGGTGGATATCCTAATAAAACAGTTTGTTGAAAATTAGGACTTAATTCTGCAATTACTCGTAAAATTTCTGCTTTATTTGTTCCAGGTGAAATTACAGTAATAGGATAATTTTTACTAGCAAGATAGCGACAGCAATTAGTAGTGAACATTCCTCCCACCCAAGTTCCCAAAGCAAAGCAAACTACAGCTAAAGTAGATTTAGTATCCGCTGAAAAACTATCGTAAAATATCTGTTCAAATCGAGTCGCAACTTGTAACTCATCCGTAAAGAAACGCAGCCAGAAAGTAGGTTTACCTGTAGAGCCAGATGAAGCCGCAATTGTATCACAGCTTTCTATTTTACCATTGCGGCAGAAATCCGCTAAAGGATAGCATTTGAGGTAATTTTCTTTTGTCAGTGGTGGTAATTTTTGAAAATCTGCAAAAGTTTGAATTGTATGGGGATTAATTTTATGTTGCGACAAAAAAGCTTGATAAGCCGGTACAGTAGCAGCAACATCTTGAAATAACTTGATTATCTCCGCAGCGGGATTCTTGTCAAGATGCTGTTGTAATACAGTTTCCAAAGGAGTATTTAAAAATTCGTTAAATCCTTTAATTGCACGTTGACTTTGGTTTTCGTAGTTCATAGCGCTTGTTGTCGTCAAAAAAACGAATTATTATAACCAGTTATTAGATGGGGGGACAAGGGGACAAGGGGATGGGGAGATGGGGGGATGAGGGGATGGGGAGATGCTAAGTAATAACTCAAAACTCCTAACTCCTAACTCAAAACTCCTAACTCCTAACTCCGGTGTTCCCATTCCCAATTAGAAATTATACGTAATTTGCTTTGAATGCATTGTAGTTATTAGCTAAAACTCCTCTTACTTTTGGGCATCATGCAGGTTTATTGCACTAAAAACCACGTAAATTCTTCAAGTAACCGCTTTTGTACTATATGCGGTGAACCTTTACCTCTTGCTTCTGCGTCTATTATTATTAACCGCTATAAAATTGTACGACAACTTGGACAAGGAGGTTTTGGACGTACTTATTTGGCTGAGGATATGCAGCAGTCAGATAAAATGTGTGTTCTCAAGGAGTTTGCACCCCAAGTCGAAGAAGACAAAGATTTACAAAAAGCAAAAGAGTTGTTTGAAAGGGAAGCGAGTGTACTTAAACAGCTTCAACATCCCCAAATTCCTCGTTTACACTGTTCATTACAGGTAAAGTTACACAATAAAGATTTTTTCTTTTTAGTGCAAGATTATGTTGCCGGTGAAAATTATCAAGATTTATTAGAACAACGTCTCAATGAAGGACGATGTTTTAGCGAGCAAGAAGTATTTCACTTGTTAACACAAATTTTACCAGTATTAAATTACATTCACTCAAAAGATGTCGTTCACCGCGACATTTCACCGGATAATTTAATTTTACGGACAAATGATAATGTACCAGTTTTAATTGATTTTGGTGGTGTCAAACAGTTACCGGCTTCTCAAGGATTATGGTTTACGCAATTACCCGTAAATCGCACTTTATTAGGTAAAAAAGGTTTTGCTCCGGAAGAACAATTACGTCAAGGTAAAGCTTTTCACAGTAGTGATTTGTATTCCTTAGCGGTGACAGCTTTGGTATTACTTTCTGGAGAGGAACCACAAAAATTATACGATAGCTATCAAGGAAATTGGCGTTGGGGAGAGAAAATCAAAGTTAGTCCGAATTTTGAAGCTGTTTTGAAAAGGATGGTTGCTTATAAACCTACCGATAGATATCAAAATGCCGAACAAGTTTTAAAAGATTTACAGTCTTCGACTCCCGTTTCTAACCTTCCGACTTCTGCTCCCACTTATGCGGCTTCTGCTTCACCTAAAAGTGTAAATCCTTATATTACTAAGATTAATACAATGGTAGTCGCTCCAGGACGCAAAAATGCTGGTGCGATCGCAACTAAGTTTCACAACAAAACTAACGCTCTGGCAACTGCAATCAATTTACCAATTTGGTTACGTCCTTTTTTCGTCAGTTTGGTAAGTACAAGTGTAGTGGTTTTAGTTTTTGCGGGTACTTGGGCTGTTATTAATGGAGTTCTTAATGCTATCACTTCGTTTTCTCTTCCCGCAGTATCTTTACCGCAATTACCATCAGTTGAATTACCTAGGTTACCGGGTAATGATAATACTAATACAGGATTAAGCCGCGATGAAACAAATAATATTCAACAAATTATCCAGCGTCGTCAGCGTCTAGAAATTCCCGAATTATTTTTTAACAGTACAGTAAATCAAATTTTTTATACTCGAAATCCCCAAGCTCGCGGACGTACTTTAACTGGTAGTCAAGAAGACGAAGCTTTAAGGAAGAAGTGGTACAGTATTGCTCAAGACTTGCTTGATAAGTTAGAAAAAGCTAACCTGAGTACAGAAAATCGACGAAAATTAGGGAGTTATACCGGACAAGATTATCAAACTTGGCAACGGCGATCGCAATCGGGAGAATTCGGTAATTATACTATTGAAGATTTAAATCGAGATACAAATCGCAAATTCGATCGATTGTTTCCTGGAGAAAGACAGGGGAATCTAACACAACAAACTTTTGGTCAAATTTGGTATGCCTTAGCTAATGAAGAAGTTCTTCAGCGAGGAAATTAATAATATAGTTAATCAATGAACAATAATGAAATGTAATTTACTAAGTATCTAAGCTGTGCTAATACAAGTGTATCCTTATTTTATAGGTAGCAATTAAAAAAACTTAATCTGTTTATAACTCCTAACTCCCAACTCCTAACTCCCAACTCCTAACTCCTAACTCCCAACTCCTAACTCCCAACTCCTAACTCCTAACTCCCAACTCCCAACTCCTAACTCCTAACTCCTAACTCCTAACTCCTAACTCCTAACTCCTAACTCCTAACTCCTAACTCCTAACTCATACCTCTCCCATGACATCTATTAAATGCTCGAAAGGACATGAAAACCCGATTGGAAGCCGCTTTTGTCTGCACTGCGGAGAAATGTTGCATGATTCCCCAATCAATCAAAGTATACAACCAGGGCAAACTTTGGGTGAACGTTATTTAATAGTACGTCAACTGGGGCAGGGTGGATTTGGACGAACTTATTTAGCAGAAGATGTCAACCGTTTTCGTGAACTTTGTGTTTTAAAAGAATTTTCTCCCCAAGTTCAAACAGAGTACGTTTTACAAAAATCGGAACAGCTTTTTGAACGAGAAGCAAGTGTTCTTTACAAACTACAACATCCTCAAATACCTCGCTTCCGCGAACTTTTACGTTTAAAAATTAATAATAAAGAATACTTGATTTTAGTCCAAGATTATGTAGAGGGAGAAAATTATCGTTCCTTATTGGATAAGCGTCTGCAACAAGGGATGAAATTTAGTGAAACAGAAGTCAAACAGTTATTACAACAAATATTACCAGTATTAGATTACATTCATTCCATGGGTGTAATTCACCGCGATATTTCCCCAGACAACTTAATTCTTCGTAAAAATGACCAATTGCCAGTATTAATAGATTTTGGTGGTGTAAAGCAAGTAGTAGCAACAGTAGCTTCCCAATATTATGCACCGGGTAACCCTCCAGCAACCCCAATGCCAACTTTACTCGGAAAAGTGGGTTATGCTCCCCCAGAACAAATGCAAACTGGTTTAGTGGAACCCCACAGCGATTTATATGCTTTGGCTGCAACAGTACTAGTTTTGCTTACAGGTAAACAACCAGCAGAATTAATTGATAACTATAACCTACAATGGCAGTGGCGGCGAGAAGTTAATCTAAGTCCCCAATTTGGGGTAGTTTTAGATAAAATGCTGTCTACAACACCCAGGGAACGCTATCAAAATGCCAACCAAGTGTTACAAGCACTTAGCCCTGCTTCGACAAATAATCATCCAGTATTACAAACACTACCTCCCCAATTACAGCCACCACAACAAACAGAACAAACCGTTGCTGTCGCACCTGCTGTACAATCTCCCAGTTTTGCAGCACCCGGTTTCCCCGAAACTCAATCTAAATCTACAACTTGGTTGACACCAGGAAAAATCGCAGTCATATTTTTAGCGACAGTAGCTTTAAGCGGTTTAGCTTACTTGGGAGTATCTCAAATTACATCTAGAGATAATTCCACACCCACAGTAACACCCACATCAACCGAACCTCCTGTTGACCCAAAATTTTCCTCAGAAGAAAGAGAACGTAAACAAAGACTAAGAACGCGACGAGAGCAATTAGGTATAGATTATAACTTTTACGTCGGATTAGTTAATCAAATATTTTGGGATAGAAATCCTAGTTTGAACAGACGTACCTTAAGCGACGAACCTGAAGATGCCAACTTACGAGAACAATGGGATAAAACAGCGAATGAGTTGCTTAACAAGATGTCACAACTGAGTTCCGACGCTCGTCGTAGACTCGGAACCTTTACCGCAGCAGACCGCGATCGCTGGAAAGTTCAGGTTAATAATATTAATGTTGGCAGCCGTTCAGTATACGACTTAGCCGACGCACCATTTTTAAGTGAATTCCCTGAGCAAAAAGGTAAGAATTTTCTTAATCAACCCGTAGGACAAATTTGGCATGGGTTCGTATTTGATAAACTAAATGCAGTATTTGCACGCAGCGCTTTTGAAAAACTGGAATTTGCCAGCGGTGATACTGTTCTTACGAGAAGCGGTAATTTTAGAAACCTACAAGGTAAAATTTTCATCGCTCAACTCAGCAAAGGACAAGAAATGGAAGTCAATTTAACGGCTTCTCCCAAAGTATTATTTTCTATATATTCACCTTCTGGTAAAACGGCACTTTTAGAAGATTCGACAAGACGCTCTTGGTCGGGTACTCTCGATGAAAACGGATATTATGAATTCGTGATTGTTTCTACATCATCCCAATCCGAAGATTATCGACTGCGTTTACAAGTAGAAAATGCTGCTCCACCACCACAACCAACTGAAGAACCCACACCGGAACCCACACCGGAACCAACACCAGAACCAACATCAGAACCAACACCTACACCAACTCAGGAACCTACACCAACTGAAGAACCTGTACCAGAATCGACACCGTAATGGGTAATTGGCATACCTCTTTTGTCACTCTCCGGAAAAAGCTAATACTAAGGCTAGCAGAACTACCCAGATCAATAAAACTTGTTAAACCAGTATGATCGCTTGTAGGTTGTGTTAATGAAATGTAACTTACCATTAGAAATAGAAAGAGTTATACAATTGGAATAATGATATTCCTAACTACATATTTATGGAACAATTAAAATTAATAGTTCAAGTGGCTGATAAAGACAAAGCAGAGATGTTAACAAAGATTCTTACGTCCTTAGATTTTGTCAAATCTGTAGAACTCGTGGAACATAAGCCAACTATATCTGATGATGAGCAAGATTTTTTCTCTTTAGCAGGACTATGGGAAAATCGAGATATTACTACTGATTCTATTCGTCAACAAGCATGGATGGAAAATGTTTAATGATTTTATGTGACACCAATATTCTCATAGAATTTTATAAGAATAATCCAAATATTATCGCTGAACTTCGTAATATTGGGCTTAATGAATTAGCCATTAGTACCATTACTTAAGCTGAATTATATTATGGTGCTATTAATAAAATCGAATTCCAAAAAATTAAAAAAAATTTAGAATTACTGCATATTTTCGCTGTAGATATTATGATATGCAATAAATTTATTGAATTAATGGAAACTTACTCATTAAGTCATAAATTAAGTATTCCCGATGCTTTAATTGCTGCAACAGCATTAATTCATAATATTGATTTGTATACCTTAAATGTTAAAGATTTCCGCTTTATTAAAGGTTTAAATTTCCATGAGTCCGATTGCCTCTAGGGAAAGAACTGGCTCAAGCGAGCTGAATAAGCATCAATAAACTAAAACTGCAAGTTCTGCTTTAATCTGTATTGAGTATTGCCTAATAAAAGATTTGTGCTATAATAATTGTTTGGTTATTAGAGGGTAGAATAAATTGGCAAATCAATCATACTTAGATAAAGATACTCCTTTGGTACCAGTGGGCAGCCACTGTATTTTGGAACTGTATGACTGTCCTAAAGATTTGCTTAACGATGTTGATTTCATCAAAAAAGCGTTGGAAGAAGGAGTCAAAGAAGCTGACTCGACTTTGCTCAAAGAACTGACTTATCAGTTTGAACCTTACGGAGTAACGGCTTTAGCTCTTTTAGCCGAATCTCACGTTTCGGTTCACACTTGGCCTGAAATTGGTTATATTGCGATCGATATGTTTACTTGCGGTGAACACGCACAGCCAGAAAAAGCCTGCAAGTATTTAGTCAAAGCTTTTGAAGCTAAAAATCACATAATGTTGAAAATTCCTAGAGGTAGGCTGACACCAGAGCTGAAGAAGCTTGAAGAAAGTTTATTAGCTGGTGCTTCTGAAAGGTAAAAGAAAAAAGAAGCAGAGATGGAGAGAGGGTAAATAATTATTAACTCCTCACTCCATTTCCTGACGGACACGCCCTCGCTAACACTGCTAATTTTTAACAGTTATCAGTTATCAGTTATCAGTTATCAGTTAAAAACTGTAAATCAATTGGGAGTCAGAGTCCCCCACTTCCGGCAAGTGGTGTGTTTCAGTCGGGGTTAGTTCACTGATTTAATTACATTTCATACAGCGAAATGTTGCGGAATTGACTGTGTGCTACTGAATTAGACACATCATCGTCGGACGCTAAAGTGAGATAATCAAAATTACCTGTAAAGTAGTCTCCGACCTTCATTTCATAGGTTTTCCATCCGGAACCAAGAATGTAATTATCTTCGATTTCTATTCCCCAATCTTGAGTTCCAGAAACTTGAAATAAGTGCTTAGCATCACTACCGCTGATGATATTGTCATTATCAAAACCAATACCTTGTATTTCTCCTTGTGCATTGCTTTGAAATTCAAATTTGAGAATGGTATTTTGGGTAATGTTGTAGTTATTAATATCTAACTTCTTCCAACTGTTACCGTTAAGTTCAACTTCGGTTTTATCATCAGAAATGGTAAATCTACCTTTATCTTGATTTACACCACCGTAGGAAGAAAGAGGAGAATTGTTAGTACTATCTTTGACAAAAAGTACAACATCTGAATTTAGATTTTCTTGGTTTTCTGCGATGCTTAACTTATTATTATTTGTCTGAGCTACAGCTTGAGCGTATTGACTATATTCATATAATTTCAAATTACGGAATTGACCGTGAGCATCAGCATTTTTGACATCGTGGTCGTTAATAAATACTAAATAATTAAATTGACCGCTGATATAGTCACCGACACGGATTTGATAAGAT
>Ga0209911_100132_pt1 | contig 43332 bp, 36 predicted proteins | sample FECB21metaG_FD_188301 | JGI IMG/M metagenome (GOLD analysis project Ga0209911, IMG submission 188301) | Cyanobacterial communities from the Joint Genome Institute, California, USA - FECB-21 (SPAdes) (version 2) | ecosystem: Environmental > Aquatic > Thermal springs > Hot (42-90C) > Microbial mats...
TGCTGATAATCTTGCGACTCTCAGTCTTACCTCACAAGCACCCACACGAATTGCTTGATTCAGTTGTTAAAGAACAGTTGGTTAAGCCTTTCGCCTCAACCAAGGCCGCGCATTCTACAGCAGCCCTTGTATCTGTCAAGCTGTTTTTCGAATTTGTTTCCTGAGAAACTTCTTTCTACTCAACCGCTTAGAGCAACCTCAGCTTCATCTCTTCCGCTTCGGTGAGGCGCGCATTCTACAGCACCTCTTTACTCAGTCAAGTTGTTTTTGAAGAAATTTTCTTTCTATCTCAACAACTTAGCGCTTCGTCGAACCTGGGTTCGTCTCAGCGAGGCGCGCATTCTACATGAGCCCAGCGTACTGTAAACCCCTGATATGCAAAAAAACGCAGAAAAAGGGTCGAAGGCATTTGCCCTCTATATAGAGGGCGAAATGACAGACTCAAATCACGCCCGCCTCACGCAATTGGGCTACCTGCGCCTCGCTCATACCCAGCAAGTTACGCAGCAAGGCATCCGTGTGCTGGCCCAGTACGGGCGGCGCCGAACGATAGGCCACCGGCGTCGCGGACAACCGCAGCGGACTGGCGACCTGGGGCGTAGTACTTCCCAGTGCATTGGGCAGATCAAGACGCAAGCCGCGCGCCTGCACCTGGGGGTCAGCGAATACCTGCTGCAGGTCGTTTATCGGCCCACAGGGCACGCCGGCGGTTTCCAACAGCTCGATCCACTGCGCGGTAGTCTTGAATACCGTGGCCTGGCGCAGCAGCGGGATCAACTCCGCACGATGTGCGACCCGCTCCTTGTTGCTGGCGAAGCGCGGCTCATCGGCGAGACTGGCGATACCCGCCACCTCACAGAACTTGCGGAACTGCCCGTCGTTACCCACCGCGAGGATGAAGCTGCCATCGGCACTGGGGAAATCCTGGTAGGGCACGATGTTGGGATGAGCGTTACCCAGACGCTTGGGTGATACGCCTGTCGCCAGGTAGTTCATGGCCTGGTTGGCCAGACAGGCGACCTGCACATCGAGCAAGGCCACATCTATATGCTGACCGAGGCCGGATTGCTCACGCTGGTTCAGCGCGGCCAGCACGCCCACGGTTGCGTACAGCCCGGTGAGTATATCGGTCAACGCCACACCGACTTTCATCGGCCCGGCACCCTCCTCACCCTCGGGACGCCCGGTCAGGCTCATCAGACCACCAAGCCCCTGGATCATGAAGTCATAGCCAGCGCGCTTGGCATAAGGGCCGGTCTGGCCAAAGCCGGTGACGGAGCAGTAGATCAGGCGCGGATTGATCGCCTTCAGTGATTCATAATCCAGGCCATAGGCTGCCAAGCCGCCGACCTTGAAGTTCTCCAGCAGCACATCGCACTGCGCCACCAGCTCACGCACCAGGCGCTGCCCTTCGGGCTGGGTGAAATCCAGGGTCAGCGACTGCTTGTTGCGGTTGGCGCTCTGGAAGTAGGCCGCCTCACGCGAGTCATTACCCTCGGCATCCTTTATATAAGGCGGCCCCCAATGCCGGGTGTCGTCGCCCGAGCCCGGACGCTCGACCTTGATCACCTCGGCACCGAGGTCACCGAGAATCTGCCCCGCCCATGGGCCGGCAAGCACTCTGGATAAATCGAGCACTCGGATATGGGAAAGGGCACCGGACATGGAGATTCTCCGTAGGGTGCGCCATGCGCACCATGTATCAGTGAGAGGCGTGAGCCTTTAGAAGAACGCCTGAATGCCGGTCTGCGCGCGACCGAGAATCAGCGCGTGCACGTCGTGAGTGCCCTCGTAGGTATTGACCACCTCGAGGTTGACCAGATGGCGGGCAATGCCGAACTCGTCACTGATGCCGTTGCCGCCCAGCATGTCGCGCGCCAGGCGCGCGATATCCAGCGCCTTGCCGCAGCTGTTGCGCTTCATGATCGACGTGATTTCCACCGCAGCAGTGCCTTCGTCCTTCATTCGACCCAGGCGCAGGCAGCCTTGCAGCGCCAGGGTGATCTCGGTCTGCATGTCGGCCAGCTTCTTCTGGATCAGTTGGTTCGCCGCCAGCGGCCGGCCGAACTGATGGCGATCGAGCACGTACTGGCGCGCGGTATGCCAGCAGAACTCCGCAGCACCCAGCGCACCCCAGCTGATGCCGTAACGGGCGGAGTTCAGGCAGGTGAACGGGCCGCGCAGGCCACGCACATCGGGGAAGGCGTTCTCCTCGGGGCAGAACACGTTGTCCATGACGATCTCGCCGGTGATCGAGGCGCGCAGACCGACCTTGCCATGAATGGCCGGAGCGGAAAGACCTTCCCAGCCTTTCTCCAGCACAAAGCCTCGGATCTCGCCAGCATCGTCCTTGGCCCAGACCACGAACACGTCGGCGATCGGGCTGTTGGTGATCCACATCTTGCTGCCGGTCAGGCGATAGCCGCCGTCGACCTTCTTCGCGCGGGTGACCATCGCGCCCGGATCGGAGCCATGATTAGGCTCGGTCAGCCCGAAGCAACCGATATATTCGCCGCTGGCGAGCTTCGGCAAGTACTTCTGCTTGGTCGCTTCATTACCGAACTCGTTGATCGGCACCATCACCAGCGAGGACTGCACACTCATCATCGAGCGGTAGCCGGAGTCGATGCGTTCTACTTCACGGGCGATCAGGCCATAGCACACGTAGTTCAGGCCGCTACCGCCGTATGCTTCAGGAATGGTCGCACCGAGCAGGCCGGTGTCGCCCATCTCGCGGAAGATCTTCGGATCGGTCTGCTCGTGACGGAAAGCTTCCAGCACGCGAGGCGCCAGCTTATCGTCAGCAAACTGCTGGGCGCTATCGCGCACCATGCGCTCCTCTTCGGTCAGTTGCTGATCCAGCAGCAGCGGGTCGATCCAGTTGAAGCTTGCCTTGGCCATTGCGAGAAACCTCGAAGCGGGGAAGTGAGCGGTCGGTACAGCCGACCCTGAATGGCTTTGATCCTAGGCAGGCTTCAAGCAGAGGACAAACGCAGAATTTGCACAGATCTGTGCTTTTTACTCACTCCGAGATAGTTTAACCGCCTGAACTGATCGCTCATGAGTGAGGCTTACGCATAAATGCGCCGCAAGATACCCAGCACAGCCGCCCTGGTCGCCTTCGAGTCCGCAGCTCGCCACCAGAGCTTCACCAAGGCCGCCGACGAGCTGAACCTGACGCAGAGCGCGGTCTGCAGGCAGATCGGCGGCCTGGAAAGTTTTCTCAATGTCGAGCTGTTCCGCCGCTCACGGCGCGGGGTGGTGCTGACCGAGGCTGGCGTCGCCTACAGCCGCAAGGTAGCGGCGCAGCTCGACGCAGTGGAGCGGGACACCCTGGCACTGATGGGCAATCAGGGCACTACCAGCATCGAGTTGGCGGTGGTACCGACCTTCGGCACGCAGTGGCTGCTGCCCCGCTTGCGAGCCTTTCAGCAGTTGCACCCGGAGGTGACGGTGCACCTGACCAACCGCACGCGCCCTTTCCTGTTCGCCGACACACACTTCGATGCCGCCATCTACTACGGCGACGCCGAGTGGTCGGGCACCGAGGCCCATTTCCTGATGCACGAACACCTGCTACCGGTGTGCAGCCCGGCGCTGCTGGGGGATGAGCCCGCCACAGCCGAACGTATCGCTGCGCTACCATTGCTGCAGCAGACCACCCGCCCCTATGCCTGGCGCCAGTGGTTCGCCGCTCAGGGTATGAGCGTTCCTCGCGACATGACCGGCCCACGCCTGGAACTGTTTTCCATGCTGGCCCAAGCCGCACAGCATGAAATGGGCATCGCCCTGATACCACCCTTCCTGATACAGCGAGAGCTGAAAGAGAGAAGCCTGGTGATTGCCCTCGACCGCGCCGTGCCAAACAACGACCGCGCCTATTACCTGATGGTGCCGGAACGCAAGGCCGAGTCTGCAGCGCTGAAGGCCTTTCGTGACTGGCTCCTGGCCCAGGCCAGTGCCTATTGCGGCGCATGATCATCGCCCGGGCAAGATCGCTTTTGGCTCGCAACCAACAATTACGACCACAAATAGAACGCGTAGCAATAAATCAGTCACACTACATATTGATTTTCAGGGAAAGTACGCAATAGCCACTACTTTCGGGCTATAGGACTATTCTGAACAGGTTGTTCGTTACTCTCCACACCCATCCCGATTCGACCGGCGGTCATTCCGCGCGTGACTGCCTATACTCGTCTGGATGCTGCACAGAATCTGCTGTCAGCCTGAATCTGCGCGGGCTGCGCGCACTATAAAAATCCCTCATAGACCTATTACTTGTAGTAATGCATTTTTTTTACTCCATAACTTCTTGTAAGGGTTTGCGTTCAATTGCACAATCGCCGCGCTCGCCACCTTCCGGCGGGTTATGTGCTGATCCCCAATCGCCGGCGCGCCAGCGCAGTGCCCCGGTTCACAAAAAAGATCACGCAGGAGATTAGAAGTGCACATCGGTGTTCCTCTCGAAACCCATGCCGGGGAGACGCGGGTTGCCGCGACCCCAGAGACCATCAAGAAGCTGGTCGGCCAAGGTCATCAGGTGACCGTGCAGGCCGGCGCCGGCATCAGCGCCAGCATTCCGGACAGCGCTTACGAGGCTGCTGGCGCGACCATCGGCAACGATTCGGCCGCCTTTGGCGCCGACCTCGTGCTGAAGGTGGTCGCACCGACCGAAGCCGAGCTCTCTCATATGAGAGCCGGGGCCGTGTTGGTTGGCATGCTCAACCCGTTCTGCAACGACACCATCGCGCGCATGAATGCCCGCGGCATCATCGCCTTCGCCCTGGAGGCCGCACCGCGCACCTCGCGCGCGCAAAGCCTGGACGTACTGAGCTCGCAGGCCAATATCGCCGGCTACAAGGCCGTGATGCTGGCAGCGAATCACTACCCGCGCTTCATGCCCATGCTGATGACCGCTGCCGGTACCGTTAAAGCTGCGCGCGTGCTGATTCTGGGTGCTGGTGTCGCCGGCCTGCAGGCCATCGCCACGGCCAAGCGTCTCGGTGCGGTGATCGAGGCATCCGATGTGCGCCCGGCAGTTAAAGAGCAGATCGAATCGCTCGGCGCCAAGTTCGTCGACGTACCACTCGAGACTGATGAGGAGCGCGAGTGCGCCCAGGGTGTGGGTGGCTACGCCCGACCGATGCCGCAATCCTGGATGGAGCGCCAGGCCAAGGCCGTGCACGAGCGCGCCAAGCAGGCCGATATTGTTATTACGACGGCACTCATTCCCGGTCGTAAGGCACCGACGCTGCTGCACGAGGCTACCGTCGCCGAGATGAAACCGGGTTCGGTGGTCATCGACCTGGCCGCCGCCCAAGGCGGCAACTGCCCGCTGACCGAAGCCGACAAGGTGGTGGTCAAGCACGGCGTGACGCTGGTCGGCCACACCAACCTGGCCGCGCTGGTGCCGGCGGATGCCTCCGCCCTGTACGCACGCAACCTGCTGGACTTCCTCAAGCTGGTGATCAACCAGGAAGGCCAGTTCCAGCTCAACCTCGAAGACGACATCGTCGCGGCCTGCCTGATGTGCAATGCCGGCGAAGTCGTGCGCAAGAACGGCTAAGGAGTAGGGACATGGATCTGATTTCCGACGGCATCTACAACCTGATCATCTTCGTGCTGGCCATCTATATCGGCTACCACGTGGTGTGGAACGTCACCCCGGCCCTGCACACCCCGCTGATGGCCGTGACCAATGCCATCTCGGCGATCGTGATCGTCGGCGCCATGCTGGCCGCCGCGCTTACCGTCACCCCGCTGGGCAAGACCATGGGCACCCTGGCGGTGGCCCTGGCCGCGGTCAACGTATTCGGCGGCTTCCTGGTAACCCGGCGCATGCTGGAAATGTTCAAGAAGAAGGCCCCGAAGGCCCAGGTGGAGAAGTAATCGATGAGCATGAACCTGATCACTGTTCTCTACCTCGTCGCCTCGGTGTGCTTCATCCAGGCGCTCAAGGGTCTGTCGCACCCGACTTCGTCGCGACGCGGTAACGTCTTCGGCATGGTCGGCATGGGCATCGCCATAGTCACCACGGTCGGCCTGATCCACAAGCTGGGCAGCGAACTGGCCGTACAGGGCCTGGCCTTCGTCATCGCCGGACTGCTGGTCGGCGGCAGCATCGGCACCGTCATGGCCAAACGCGTCGAGATGACCAAGATGCCCGAGCTGGTCGCCTTCATGCACAGCATGATCGGTCTGGCAGCGGTATGCATCGCCATTGCCGCGGTGGCCGAACCGCAGTCTCTGGGCATCGTCGCCGGCATTGCCGACCCGATCCCGGCCGGTAACCGCCTGGAACTGTTCCTCGGTGCAGCCATCGGCGCCATCACCTTCTCCGGCTCGGTGATCGCCTTCGGCAAACTGTCGGGCAAGTACAAGTTCCGCCTGTTCCAGGGCGCGCCGGTGGTCTTCAAGGGCCAGCACCTGCTCAACCTGGCGGTCGGCCTGGCCATTCTCGGCCTGGGCCTGGTCTACACCTTCACCGGCGACATCACCTCGTTCGCCATCCTGGTGGCGCTGGCGTTCGTCATCGGTGTGCTGATCATCATCCCCATCGGCGGTGCCGACATGCCGGTGGTGGTGTCGATGCTCAACAGCTACTCGGGCTGGGCGGCGGCCGGTATCGGCTTCTCGCTGAACAACTCGATGCTGATCGTCGCCGGCTCCCTGGTCGGCTCTTCGGGCGCCATCCTCTCGTACATCATGTGCAAGGCGATGAACCGCTCGTTCTTCAACGTCATCCTCGGCGGCTTTGGTGCCGATGCCGACGCGGGCGGCCCGGCGGGCGCGCAGCAAGAGCGTAACGTCAAGTCGGGCTCCAGCGACGACGCCGCCTTCCTGCTGACCAACGCCGACACCGTGGTCATCGTGCCCGGTTACGGCCTGGCTGTAGCCCGTGCCCAGCACGCGCTGATGGAGTTGGCCGAGAAGCTGACCCACCGCGGCGTGACCGTGAAATACGCGATCCACCCGGTGGCCGGGCGTATGCCTGGCCACATGAACGTACTGCTGGCCGAGGCCGAAGTGCCCTACGAGCAGGTGTTCGAGATGGAGGACATCAACTCCGAGTTCGGTCAGACCGACGTGGTGCTGGTGCTGGGCGCCAACGACGTGGTCAACCCCGCGGCGAAGAACGATCCGAAGTCGCCGATCGCCGGCATGCCGATCCTCGAGGCCTATAAAGCCAAGACCGTGATCGTCAACAAGCGCTCGATGGCCAGCGGCTATGCCGGCCTGGACAACGAACTGTTCTACATGGACAAGACCATGATGGTCTTCGGTGACGCCAAGAAGGTGATCGAGGACATGGTCAAGGCTGTGGAATAAGCCCTGACCAGTCAGACAGGAAACCCGGCCATGTGCCGGGTTTCCTGTTTATGCGCCTGGCAAAAAGCTGATTTCCAGGTCAATCATCGCAACAAATCAATTTAGAACTGTACCGCTTCAAAGACCAATATATTCGGGTTGCACCCAGTGAAAAATCTCGCGTTACACGGTTGCACCCAGTATTTTCACTTATGACCGTAACAGTTATGTCGATTCCTGGCAGAACAGTTACAAAGCAACCTATCTAATAGCACAACAATTTCATGCAGCTGTGACTACTGAGTCGTTGCTTCGCTCGGGATAATTTGCCCATCGAAAGCAAACACCAGCCCCGCCACAAGCGGAAGGAAGACCACCATGGAACGTACCCTCAGTTCCGCCCTGCTCCAAACTCACAGTGTTGCCAGCGACAAATCGGCTTGGCCGCTCCGCCTGATCGCCACCCTCAGTCTGTGGCAGCGCCGCATCGTCAGCCGTCGTCAACTGGCTCGACTGGATGCCCGCCTGCTCGCTGACGCCGGCATTAGCGAAAATCAGCGTTACGTTGAACTGCAGAAGCCGTTCTGGCGTTAACACCCCGCTTTGCTCCATCCCAATCTGGGATCTTCTGAGAGTTCCACCGTATCTGCTGCGGTGGGGCTTTCGTTTTTTCTGCAACAGTCATCGCCCCAGCGAGCGGTACAGTCACCCTAAAACCTCCACTGCCCCCGCACAATTCTCTCCGGTTGTATCTGCTCGCTCACGAGCGCTTGCGAGACCATGAGCTGCCACCCTTGTCTCTCGACAGGAGAACGCCATGGACCGCACTCACACCCCCCTCTCACGCCCTGCGCACAGCACAGACCTGAACTGGCTGAGTATCTATTCGATGCTGCGTCACTGGCAGCGCAACCGACGCACCCGCCGACAGCTCGCCCTGCTCAACGATCAGCAATTGGCCGACGCCGGCATCAGTGCCGCTCAGCGTGAGCTGGAACTGGCCAAGCCGTTCTGGCGCTGAGCCAGTCATGAAGCGAGGAATGCTGTTGGGATAAGCTGCGAGCGCGGGCAGAAAATCGCCCCGCGACATCGGAGTGAAGCCACATGCACCTGAACACATCCCTGATTGCAGGCCTGCTATCGCTAGCGCTCGCCGGCAGCGCTTGCGCCAGCAGCCTGGTCGCGACCACCGATACCCTGGCGGGAGCCCTGGCAGGGACCGCCGAAGGGCTTTCCGACGCCACCAGCTCGCTGCGTGACATGAAACAGCTACGCGCGGCCCGCGATGACGCCGCCAGCTTCGTCGCCAGCGATGGCGCGATTCGCAGCGCCCGGCTCGAGGCCGCCCTGGTGCAGATTCGCAATCACGACGCGGAGATGGCAAAGGCCGATGACCTGGCGCTGGCCCAGGCCATTCTCAGCCTGTGAAAACTTTGCACACGTCTATCAAGCGCCTCGCTGCTGACCGGTGCTGCCGGGCCCCGTAAACTTCGCCTACCTGCCTGGTCGCGGGGAACCGCACCGGCCTGTCCACGTCAAATCGTCCGTTCTGCCGTTCTCGGAGCTACTTATCATGCGTCGTTCATTCGCCATCGCCGTCACCGCCTGCGCCCTGTTCAGCGGTATCGCCCAGGCGCAAACCGTGGTTGCCACCAGCAACATCGTGGTGCGCGCCCTGGATCGCAGCATCAACTTCACCTCCGATACCACCACCTCACTGCGCGATATGAAAGCCGTGGTGCAGGCCCGTGACGATGCCGCCAGCTTCGTCGCCAGCGCCGGTGAGATTCGCGGCGCGCAACTGGAAGCCGCGCTGCAGACCATTCGCCAGCAATTGCCGGAAGCGCAGGCTGCCAGCGATCTGCAACTGGCCGAAGCCATTCTCGCCCTGTGACCCACCTCGCCGCCTGGTGCTGCGGCGCGCTGCTGGCAATGGCCGCAGGCGTCGCCCAGGCGCAGCTGCGTCTAGCGCTGGACGACAGCGCTCTAGGCGCAGCCGAGCGCCAGGCGAGCCAGACCCTACTGGACGAGGCGATGGCCGCATTGCCCCCGCGCTTCGTCCAGCGACTGGATCGTGAAGTGAAGGTCAGTTGGCGCACCGGCCTGCCCTCGCAGGTCTACGGCCAGGTTGGGCGCTTCAGCGGTATCGAACTCAACGCCGAGCTGCTACCCAAGCTGGTCGATGGCTCAGCGGCAGAAAATCGTACCGGTCGCCCGCACGGCACCCAACGCCAGGAACTGCTGGCCACCCTGCTGCATGAGTTGACCCACCTCTACGACCGTGGCCGACTCTGGCCTGCCGCCCAGCGCCGGCATATCAGCCAATGCCAACAACGCGCCAGCTCGATGGGCCTGATTGGGTTGCCGGAGGATTGTCGTGGCCAGACCGCACGACGCTTCACCCTCAGCGACGACCCGCGCCTGCTCGACCTGGCCGGCTGGCAGCAACGAGTCGGCCAGCGTGGCGCGCGCGATCTGGACAATGGCCAGGTCGCACGCAGCCCGGACAGCTATGAGTTGAGCAATCCGCTGGAGTTCGTCGCGGTCAACGTCGAATATTTTCTGCTCGACCCCAGCTATGCCTGCCGCCGCCCCTCGCTGGCGCGCTATTTCCGTGAGCACTTCGACTGGACGCCACCAAGCGAGGCCTGCGCCAACGACTATCCCTACCTCAATGCCGGGCGCGACTTCGCCGTTCAGCCCCTGGGCAGGCTCGACCCTGAGCGCGTATATGAAGTCGATTACCTGCTGGCCGAGGCCAACGATGCCTGGATGAGCCGCTGGGGCCACAGCATGCTGCGCCTGGTGGTCTGCGCACCGGGCCGGCCGCGGGGCCCAGACTGCCGCCTGGATCTCGATCACCATCTGGTGCTGTCCTACCGCGCCTTCGTCGGCGACCTGCAGCTATCGAGCTGGGATGGCCTGACCGGCGTCTACCCATCGCGCCTGTTCGTCCTGCCGCTGGAGCAGGTTATCGACGAATACACCAAGGTCGAGCTGCGCAGCCTGGCCTCGGTACCGCTGCGCCTGTCACGCGATGAGGTCGAACAGTTGGTGGTGCGCGCCGCCGAACAGCACTGGAGCTATGACGGCGACTACTACTTCGTCTCCAACAACTGCGCGGTGGAAACCCTCAAGTTGCTGCGCAGCGGCACCGGCAATCCGCGCCTGCAGGCGCTGGACAGCATCCTGCCCAATGGCCTGCTGGAGCTGATGGATGCACGCGGGCTGGCCGACACCAGCGTGCTCGACGCCCCGCGCGAGGCGCTGCGCCTGGGCTATCGCTTCGACTCCTTCCGTGAGCGTTACCAGGCCATGTTCGCCGTGCTGCGTCAGCGCCTGCCGATCCAGCAAGACAGCGTCGAAGCCTGGCTGGAGCAATCGGCACAGGCGCGCCGCCCGTGGTTTGCCGAGGCCGATCTGCGCGCCAGCGCCGCTCTGCTGCTGCTCGAACAGGCTGCCCTGCGTCGGCAGTTGCTGCTGGCTCAGGACGAACTCAAGCGCCGCTACCTCACTGGCCGCGCTGCGGGCGATCCGAACCTGAACAAAGCTGGTGCCGCGCTGGAGCAGATCCTGGCCAATAGTGGCTTTCTCAGCCGCCCGGCTGAACTGCTCGACGGCGGTTACGGGCTGCCGCAAGGCAGCGAATGGCAAGGCTTGGAAGACCGCAGCCGCGAGCGCCAGCAGCAGCTACGCCAACTCAGCGACGAGGTCGATGGCGAGGTGCGCAACCTGCTGCAACCCGAGCGTCTGGCCGAGTTGGAGGCCAACGAGGCCAACCTGGTCGCACTGGGCGAACACCTGCGTGCGCTGCACAAGGCCAGTGGCGGGCTGGAGCTGCCCTAGGTTCGCCAGTTAGCGTAGCCCGGATGCAATCCGGGGCGATGGCCGCAGTATCGATCAGCTCCGCAACAGCCTTTCGTAGGAGCCCACCCCGGGGCGAAGCTTTTCGAGCCTGCACCGCCGGGGTTCGCGGCGGGGGCGCCGCTCCTACATATTCGCGACATCGGCGCTTGACTGGTGATGGCACGACTTCCCGGCTTGCATCCGGGCTACGGGTCAAGCTGCTAGGGAATGATCTCTTCGCTTTCTTCCGGCAAATGCGGGTCTACCGTCAACCAGGGCAGCCGGCTGCCTACCCAGATATGCCGATCCGCCGCTGCCTGCTCCGGCTCGTCCAGCGTGGCAACGGTCACATCAAGCGTGTCCGGGCTGAGCGAAGTGAACAACGTCAGATGCGCGCCGCAGTCACCACAGAAGTAGCGTGTGCAACTGGCCGACGAGGCAAAGGCCTTGGGCGTGCCACGCTGCCATTGGAAAGCATCGCGCGCCACCGTGACCCAGGTGGTGAGAATGCCGCCGCTGCTGCGCCGGCAGATCGAGCAGTGGCAGTGCGCGATATCCTCCAGCGGCGCATCGATCCGATAACGCAGCGCGCCACACTGGCAGCCACCCTGATGTTCGACCGTCATCCTACCTCCGCCTTGCATTGCCCCGTGCTGCTGCCCAAGATAGGCGCTCATCATCACCGGGGGTTGCCGTGATAGACCTGTTGCTGGCCTTGTGGCCGCTGTTCGCCATGATAGTCGCCGGCTACTGGCTGCGCTTGCGCGAGTTCCCCAGCGAGGCCTTCTGGCCGGGGGCCGAGCGCCTCAACTACTTCATTCTGTTCCCCGCCCTGTTGTTCTCCAGCCTGGCCCGCGCGCCGCTGAATAATCCGGCGCTGCCGCGTCTGGCGCTGGCGGTGCTGCTCGGTCTGGGCATCGCCTGGCTGGCGCTGCTGCTGGTGCGCCGCTTGCGGGGCTGGCCGGCGGGGCGCTTTGGCGCCTTTACCCAGGGCATCCTGCGCTTCAACACCTACCTGGGCCTGGCTGCGGTCGGCAGCCTGTTCGGCCAAGAGGGCCTGACTCTTGCGGCGCTGATGCTGGCCTTGATGGTGCCGACGGTGAACGTGCTGTCGGTATGGTCGCTGACTGCCGAGCGCAGCGTCAGTGCGCGCAGCCTGTTGCTGCCGATCATCAAGAATCCGCTGATCCTCGCCTGCCTCGGCGGCGCGCTGTTCAACCTCACGGGCATCGGCCTGCCGGGCGGCACGGATCGCCTGCTCAGCCTGCTCGCCGCCGCCAGCCTGCCGCTGGGCCTGCTCTGCGTTGGCGCGGCGCTCAAGCCAGAACAGCTGAGCGGGGAGATTCCCGCATTGGGCTGGAACAGTGCACTGCGTCTGCTGGCGATGCCGCTGCTGGCCTGGGGCGTGGCCTGGGCGCTGGCCCTGCCGGCCATGGAGAGCGCGGTGCTGGTGCTGTTCTTCGCCCTGCCCACTGCGCCGACCGCCTACGTGCTGACCCGCCAGCTCGGCGGCGACAGCCAGTTGATGGCCGGCATCATCACCCTGCAGACGTTGCTGGCAGCAGGCACCCTGCTGCTGGTCATGGCGTTCATGTGAAATCCACACTTGCGTGCATCCTGCTTCCGACCTAGGATGCGCGTCTCTTCCCTCTCAACCGACAGCAAAGGAGAACCATCATGCGACAGCTGATCACCCTTTGCAGGTCGAGTCTGGTCTGACCCTTCCCGCTGCCACCCTGGCGGCATGAGCTGACCGGCCCGGTCCTGCCATATCCAAACTCTTTTCGTTTCAACCCATTTGGATTGGACCATGGGCACTTATATTCGCGATTTATCCTCCGGCGTGACACTGGTCGCCGGGGATGACACCTGGATCGAAGGAAAAGCGATCCAACAACTCGAAACCACCGCACGCCTGCCAGGCATGCAACGGGTGGCCGGCATGCCGGATCTGCACCCTGGGCGCGGCTATCCGGTCGGCGCGGCATTCTTTTCCACAAGCCGGCTATACCCGGCGCTGGTCGGTAACGACATAGGCTGTGGCATGGCACTGTGGCGCACCGATCTCCCAGTCGCCAAGCTGCATCTGGACAAGCTGGAAAAACGTCTGGGCAATCTCGACGCACCGCTAGATGACGATTGGGCGCAGGCCATTGCCGCATTCGACCTACCACTCAGCGGCCACGAGCGGGCGCTGGGCACCATTGGTGGCGGCAACCACTTCGCCGAACTGCAGCGGCTGGATCATGCCTATGACAGCGCAGCGCTGGACAGGCTCGGTATCGATGGCAAGCACCTGCTCCTGCTAGTGCATAGCGGCTCACGGGGCCTGGGCGAGGCGATCCTGCGCGAGCAGGTCGAGCAGTTCGGTCATGCCGGCCTTGAAGCCGCAACAGCGGAGTGCGCCCACTACCTGAACCGTCACGATGCGGCCCTGCGCTTCGCCGAAGCCAATCGTCAACTGATCGCCCGACGCATACTCGAACGCCTGCGCGCAGAGGGTGAGCCGCTGCTGGACATCAATCACAACCTGGTCTCAGCGGCCCGCATCGACGGCGTGGACGGCTGGCTGCATCGCAAGGGCGCAACGCCATCCGATCAGGGCACGTTGGTGATTCCGGGCTCACGGGGCGACTACAGCTACCTGGTGGAGCCGCTGGCCGACCCGCGCAGCCTCTACTCACTGGCGCACGGTGCCGGGCGCAAATGGATGCGCAGCGAGTGCAAGGAGCGTCTCGCCAAGCGCTACAGCGTCGAGCAATTGAGCCGGACGGCGCTGGGCAGCCGGGTGATCTGCGCCGATCGTGGATTGATCTACGAAGAAGCTCCCGAAGCCTACAAGTCCATCGACTCGGTGGTCGGCGCCCTGCGTGAGGCAGGCCTGCTGCGTGTACTGGCTCGCCTCAAGCCGGTGCTCACCTACAAGACGCGCGGAGGTTGCTGCTGATGCTGCTACTGCAACTTTCCGCAGGTCAGGGGCCAGCCGAGTGTGCGCTGGCGGTGGCCAAGGCATTGCCTGTGATCCAGCGCGAGGCGGCAAGGCTGGAGGTGCAACTGCAGGTACTCGAAGAGGAGGCCGGCCCCATGTGCGGCACCCTGCGATCAGTGCTATTGGGCCTGCAAGGCGAACAGGCGAAGGTGCTCGCCGATGCCTGGAGCGGCACGCTGCAATGGGTATGCCCCAGCCCTTACCGGGCGGGCCATGGGCGCAAGAACTGGTTCTTCAGCGGCACGCGCCATGAACGACCGGAACCCCTGCCAGACAGCCAGGTGCGCTTTGAAACCCTGCGTGCCTCTGGTGCCGGTGGGCAGCACGTCAACACCACCGACTCGGCGGTACGTGCGACCCATCTCGCTACGGGTATCAGTGTCAAGGTTCAGAATGAGCGCAGTCAGCATGCCAACAAGCGTATCGCGTTGCTGCTACTGGCCAAGCACCTCGCCGATCTCGGTGAGCAAGCCAGCAGCACAGCCAGGGCTCAACGGCGCCTGCAGCACCATCAACTCGAACGCGGCAATGCAACGCGCAGCTTCCACGGGCCAGATTTTACCGAGCGGAGCTGAACCAGGCGGTCGCCCATGGCGACCGCCCCTTCCTTCATGTGCTTGCCAATCAACGACCGCAACAGAAGCGTCGCCCCCTCAGTGGCAGCCGGATGAAGACCGTGTCAATTCGTCCCGCTCTCTTGATACGCAACAAGAGGCTTCGCCAGAGGCCGGCTATCCTTGCTGCAACACGAACGAGCTGCGACAAGCCAATGAACGAAACCAGTGCCAACGATCAGCCCGACGTTTTCCCCTACCTGCAGCTGATGCATCAGCACGGCGGTTCGGACCTGTTCTTCAGCGTCGGCGCACCGCCGCACATGAAAGTCGAAGGGCATAGTCAGCCAGTGGGCCAGCGCATCATGAAGGCTGGCGAAGTGCAGCAACTGGCCTATCAGTTGATAACGCAGAAGCAGATTGCCGAGTTCGAACGCGACCTGGAGATGAACCTTGCAGTCAGCCTGCAAGGTGCCGGGCGTTATCGGGTAAACGTCTACTATCAGCGCGGCGAAGTGTCCATGGTGGTGCGGTTGATCAAGAGCCAAATTCCCAGCTTCGAGGCGCTCGGCCTGCCGAAAATGCTGGAAAAGCTGGCCACGCACGATCGCGGGCTGATCCTGGTCACCGGCGCGGCCGGCTCGGGCAAATCCACCACACTGGCGGCGATGCTGGATTTCCGCAATCGCCACAAGAGCGGGCATATCGTCTGCATCGAAGACCCCATCGAATTCCTCCACAGCCACCAGCGCTCGATCATCGACCAGCGGGAAGTCGGCCTCGATACCCACAGCTTCGGCGACGCCCTGCGCAACGTGCTGCGCGAGGCGCCGGATGTGATCATGCTCGGCGAGATTCGCGACGCCGCCACCATGCAGCACGCGCTGCATTACGCCGAAACCGGCCACCTGTGCGTGGCCACGCTGCACGCCACCAGCAGCAGCCACGCCATCGAGCGTATCGCCCGCTTCTTTCCCGACGACGCCCGCAAGCAGGTGCTTGCCGATGTGGCGCACAACCTGCTCGCGGTGATCGGCCAGCGCCTGGTACCGGGCATCGCGCAAAAGCGCGTGGTGGCGGTGGAGCTGATGCTGGGCACGCCCTATATTCGCGACCTGATCCAGCGCGATGAGCTCGAACAACTGCGCGAAGCCACGGCACGCGCTGCCGAACAGGGCCTGCAGACCTTCGACCAGCACCTGTTCGCCCTGCTCGAAGCCGGCCGCATCAGCCTGGCCGAAGCGCTCAAGTTCGCCGACTCGCGTACCGACCTCAGCCTCAAGTTCAAGCTCGAGCGCGGTTTCTCCGCCGACGATGCCGAACTCAAGGTGTTGCGCGACGGTTGACTGGCTTTATCAGCGATTTCGGCCGATGCTCAATACAGGCCGAAACCATAACTCCTCATCGGCCATCTTTCAGGGGGGCCGATTCATGCTGACCCTGCTGCATTTGCTGTCAGCCATTGCCCTGTTGGTCTGGGGCACCCACATCGTACGTACCGGCATCCTGCGCGTGTTCGGCTCGCAGTTGCGCAAGGTGCTCAGCCACAACATCGGCCGCCGGCCTCTGGCGTTCGTCGCCGGTATCGGTGTCACGGCGCTGGTGCAGAGCAGCAACGCCACGGCACTGCTGGTCACCTCCTTCGTCGCTCAGGGCCTGATGGCGCTGGCGCCGGGCCTGGCGATCATGCTCGGTGCTGACGTCGGCACGGCGCTCATGGCTCGCGTGCTGACGCTCAATCTCAGTTGGCTGAGCCCGCTGCTGATCTTTCTCGGGGTGATCTTCTTCCTCTCGCGGCGGCAGACCCGCGCGGGCCAACTCGGGCGGGTGGCCATCGGCCTGGGCCTGATGCTGCTGGCACTGGAACTGATCGTCGCCGCCGCCACGCCGATCACCGAAGCGCGCGGGATTCGCGTGCTGTTCGCGTCATTGACCGGCGACCTGCTGCTCGACGCGCTGGTCGGAGCGCTGTTCGCCCTGCTCACCTACTCCAGCCTGGCCGCCGTGCTGCTAACCGCCACCCTGGCCGGCGCCGGGCTGATCAGCCTGCCGGTGGCCATCGGCCTGGTGATCGGCGCCAACATCGGCAGTGGCCTGTTGGCCTTTCTTACCAGCAGCCTGCAGAACCCGGCCGGACGCCGAGTGGCGCTGGGCAGCCTGATCTACAAGCTGATCGGGCTGTTGCTGGTGCTGCCGGTGCTGCAGCCGTTGGCCGACTGGCTGGACAGCCTGAATTGGCGCCCGGCGGAACTGGTGATCTTCTTCCACCTGCTCTACAACAGCCTGCGCGCCGTGCTGATGCTACCCAGCGTTGGGCTGATGGCGCGCTTCTGCAACTGGCTGCTGCCGGACCGTGCCGACGACAGCGGCATCGCTCGCCCACGCCACCTTGACCCCACAGCCCTGACCACGCCCAGCCTGGCGCTGGCCAACGCCGTACGCGAAACCCTGCGCGTGGGCGACAAGATCGAGGCCATGCTCGGCCACCTACTGCCAGTGCTGGAGCAGAGCCAGCCGGCGCTGAACAAGGCACTGCGCGGCCTCAATGACGATGTCGCCAGCCTGTGCCGGGCGGTCAAGCTGTACCTGGCGCAGGTCCCACGCGAAGCGATGAGTGAGCACGAAAGCCGGCGCTGGGCGGAAATTCTCGAACTGGTGGTGAATCTGGAGCAGGCCGGCGAGCTGATCGAGCGCATGCTCGGCAAGATCCAGAACGAGAAGACTGCGCAGCGCCGGGCCTTCTCCAGCAAGGGCCTGGAGGAGCTGACCAGCCTGCACGGACAGCTGACAGCCAACCTGCGCCTGGGGCTGAACGTGTTCCTCAGTGCCGATCACGCCAGCGCCAGTCAGTTGCTGCGCGAGAAACGCCGCTTCCGCGCGCAAGAGCGGCGCCTGGCGCATGCGCATATCGGCCGGCTGCAGCGCCAGGTGCTGCAGAGCATCGAGACCAGCTCACTGCACCTGGAGCTGATCGCCGACATGAAGCGCCTCAACTCGCTGTTCTGCTCCAGCGCCTATGTGGTGCTGGAGGGCCAGGAGACCGGCGCCCTCAAGCTCGAAGGTGGCGAGTGACTCAGTCCGCGCTGGTCACTCGCTCCGGCGCGGCCGGCTCCACGCCGCGCCAGGCATACCAGGCGAAGAACAGCGCCATCAGCAGGTAGCCGTGGACGAAATCCGGCGCGGCGTACCAGGCCAGTTTCGGCGCATGCATCAGACCCACGAAGGCCATGCCGGCCGCCACCAGGGCGAAGACGGTGGCCTGGCGGAACTGACGATCGATCACCGTCACACACATGGCGCCGAGCAGGATGGCGCTGAACATCGCGCCCTGCCCCAACGCGCCGATGGCGCTGGAAATGCCCTCGACCACCTCGGGTGCGCCCCGATTGAAACGGGTCATCAGGTAGTTGGCGAAGTACGGCAACATCGCCAGCGCCACCGCCGGGTAGTAGCGCGCGTGGTTGCTATTGAACGCCGTGGCGATCATCGACATGCCGACGAACACCAGAATCGGCGCCACCACCGCCACCGGAATCAGCGCGGCGATGAAGGCGATCAGGCCGAACATGGTCGCGAGAATGTACACCGCGCCGTTGAGCAGGCTGTAACCGCGCCCGGCGCCCATCCACTTCGAGCCGACGGTGGCGATGTACACGGTGGTCGGGAACACGCCGCCGAACAGCGCACCGAGCGAGGTGCCGAGGCCGTCCACCGCCTGGCACTCGCGTACGCTGTAGCTGTCACCGGCGGCACTCATGGCCTCGACGTTGTTCATGGTCTCGATGGCGTTGTACAGGGTGATCGGCAGGATCACCGTCATCAGCGCCAGCAGGGTAGTGAACAGCAGGCCCAAGCCTTCGTACCAGGCCAGATTGGGCAGCAGCGGGTAGAAACCCAGGTGGGTGAAGGCGTCGCTGAACTTGCCGCTATCGGCGGCACCGATCAGGTAGGCCAGCACCGTACCGATGACAATGGCGAACAGCGACGCCGGCAGGCGAAACGGCATGCTCACCCGCGCCACCAAGCCAACGATGGTGATGGCCAGAACCAGCAGGCCGATCACCGGGATTTCCAGGGTCTTGAACAGCATCTCGCCGGCGATAAAGGTCAGTGCCACACCGGCCACCGCACCGAGCATGGCGGCGCGCGGCAGGCGGCGCTGCACCCAGCCACCGATCAGACTGATGGCGGCCTCGATCAGACCACTGATGAAGCTGGCAGCTACTGCCACCTTCCAGGCCAGCTCGGCATCACCGGTGAGGTTCTTCGCCGGTAACAGCACGCCGAACAGGAAGACGAACATCACCGGCGTGCTGATGCCGTAGGACAGCGCGGTGACGTCGGCGCGGTTCTCCTTGCGCGCCAGGCGCGCGGCGCTCCAGGCGTAGTAGAAGTTACCGGCCATCACCGCTACCGCCGCCCCCGGCAACACCTGGCCGAAGACGATTTCGGCAGGAAAGCCCATGCCCAGCATGCTGATGGCGATGATCACGAAGTTGGCGATATTGTTCTGGAACAGGGCGAAGAACGCGTCGGTGTCTTCCTTCTTGTACCAGGGGTAATGCACGCTCGGCGTCGACATGACGGGCTGAGTCCTTGTTGTCTGGATGGTCAGGCCGGCGATTCTAGCAGGCCATTGAAAAACTACTGCTGGCCCCCGCCGCCAGGGCATAAACGAACAAGGCAGCCGAAGCTGCCTTGTTGTAGGTTGCCAGGCCCCGCTATGCGGTCTGCGCGATCTGACGGCGACGTTGCAGGAGCACGATCAGGCCGAACAGCAAAAAGCCCGGAATCCACATCAGTTCCTTCATCCAGCGGTCGGTCGGTGCCAACACGCTGAGGATCTGCTGATCGAACTCCAGGCCGGCATCGGCGGCCATGCTGCCAAAGGTGACGCTGTCCACCAGTACCTTGTCGCCCTCTTCATAGAGATTCAGGCCGAGCTTCTCCAGACGCTCCTGGCCCGAAGCACCATCAGGTACCGGCAGCAACAGGGTGAACTCGCGAGGGTCACCCACCGCGTTTTCCCCAAGTACCTGCAGGCGCAGCGAGCTGCCATCCTCCACCTCATCGAGCGCCTGAGCCAGTTGGGCCGGCGGAACCTCCTGGTAAGGGTCATGCAGCATGTCCATCCAGAAGCCGGGGCGGAACAGGGTGAAGGCAATCAGCAACAGCAATGCGCTCTCGTACAAGCGGCTGCGCACCAGGAAGTAGCCCTGGGTGCCGGCGGCGAAGATCAGCATGGCGATGGTCGCCACGATGAAGATGATCACCCCGTGCCAGAAGTCCACGTCGATCAGCAGCAGGTCGGTGTTGAAGATGAACAGGAACGGCAGCGCGGCGGTGCGCAGGCTGTAGAAGAACGCCACCAGACCGGTCTTGATCGGGTCACCCTTGGACACCGCCGCAGCCGCGAACGAGGCAAGCCCCACCGGCGGCGTCACGTCGGCCATGATGCCGAAGTAGAAGACGAACAGGTGCACTGCGATCAGCGGCACGATCAGGCCGTTCTGCTGCCCCAGCGCCACCACCACCGGCGCCAGCAGGCTGGACACCACGATGTAGTTGGCGGTAGTCGGCAAGCCCATACCGAGAACCAGACTGAACACTGCCACCAGTACCAGCATCAGCAGCAGATTGCCCATCGACAGCAATTCGACCAGGTCGGCCAGCACCAGGCCGACGCCAGTCTGCGATACCGCACCGACGATGACGCCGGCTGCGGCAGTGGCAATACCAATGCCGATCATGTTGCGCGCACCGGCGATCAAGCCTTCGCGCAAATCGACCACGCCATCGATGAAGGTGCCGTGCTCATGGCTGCCATCGCGGCGCATCCAGCTCAGCAGCGGGCGCTGGGTGAGCAGGATGATGATCAGCATCACGCTGCCCCAGAAGGCCGACAGGCCAGGAGAGAGGCGCTCGATCATCAGGCACCAGACCAACACCACCACCGGCAGCAGGAAGTGCAGGCCAGACAGCAGCACGGCGCGGGTCTGCGGCAATTTTTCCAGCGGCGCGTTGGGGTCTTCCGGCGGCAATACCGGCACGCTGGCGGCAACTTTCAGCAGTGCCAGGTAGGCCAGTGCGAGCAGAACGCCAATCACCGGCAGGGCGTACTCACCCAGCGCCGGCTTGAGCCAGCCAAGGCCGTAATAAACCGCCAGCGACAGACCGCTGATCAGCGCCGCACCGAAGGCGAAGCCGGTCAGGCGACGCAGCCAGGGCTTGGGCTGATGACCACCGATGGGCTGCAGGCCGAGCTTCAGCGATTCCAGGTGAACGATATACAGCAGCGCGATATAGGAAATCGCGGCGGGCAGGAAAGCGTGCTTGATGATATCGACATAGGACATGCCGATGTACTCGACCATCAGGAAGGCCGCCGCGCCCATCACCGGCGGCATGATCTGACCGTTGACCGAGGAGGCCACTTCCACCGCACCGGCCTTCTCCGAGGAAAACCCGGTGCGCTTCATCATCGGAATAGTGAAGGTACCGGTGGTGACCACGTTGGCGATCGACGAGCCGGAGATCATCCCAGTCAGGCCGGAAGCCAGCACCGCCGCCTTGGCCGGGCCGCCACGGAAGTGGCCGAGCATGCTGAATGCCAGCTGGATGAAGTAATGCCCGGCACCGGCGCGCTCGAGCAGAGCGCCGAACAACACGAAGAGGAACACGAAGCTGGTGGACACGCCCAGGGCAATACCGAACACACCTTCAGTGGTGATCCACTGGTGGTTGGCCAGCGCGTTGAAGCTGACTCCGCGGTGCGCCAGTATGCCCGGCATGTAGGGGCCGGCCAGGCTGTAGATGAGAAAGACTAGGGCGATGATCGCCAGAGGTGGACCAAGCGCGCGACGCGTGGCTTCCAGCAGCAGGGGAATGCCGATGCAGGCGGTGACCAGGTCTGCCGTGGTCAGGCTGCCAGGGCGCAGGGCCAACTGCTGATAGAAAATGAACAAGTAGGCGGCACAGGAAGCAGCGACCAAGCCTAGCGCGATATCCAGCAGCGGTACGCGATCACGCGGCGAGCGTTTGAACGCCGGGTAGGCGAGAAACGCCAGCAGCAAGGCGAAAGCCAGGTGAATGGCGCGGGTCTGAGTATCGTTGAGTACGCCAACGCCGAAGATGAACGGCAGTGGCGAGGCGATCCACAGCTGGAACAGCGACCAGAGCAGGGCCAGGCCGGTGATCACCTGGGCCATCGGGCCGACGGGCGTACGCGCGCCGACATCCTGGGCGATCAGTTCCTCGGTGGAAAGTTGCTTGTCATGCATGGGGCGAACCTGCATTCGAGTAATCGGAGAACGGCAAAACCCGCGGGCCTGCGCCTGCGGGTTTGTTTAACACTAGAAACGAATCGGGTGATGTGCCTGGCGACGCATCACGAAGGCCCTGACGGCTCTGACCGACAGGGCCTGAGGCTTACAGCCAGCCGCGTTCTTTGTAGTAACGCTCGGCACCCTCATGCAGCGGGGCAGTCAGGCCGACCTTGATCATGTCCTCTTCCTTCAGGTCAGCGAAGGCCGGGTGCAGACGCTTGAAGCGATCGATGTTGTCGAACACCGACTTGACCAGTTGGTAGACCACTTCCGGGTCAGCCTTGGCGCTGGTGGACAGCACGGCCTTGCCGCCGATGGATGGAGTCGGCTGATCGTTGCCCCTGTACAGACCGCCAGGAATGTCGGCCTTGGTGTAGTAGCTCTTCTCGGCCAGCAGCTTGTCGATCTCGGCGCCGGTCACCGGAACCAGAACGGCATCGGTGGTGGTGGTAGCTTCCTGGATCGCGCCGTTGGGGTGACCGACGAAGTAGGTCATGGCGTCGATGTTGTTGTCGCCCAGTGCGCTGGCCTGTTCGGCCGGCTTCAGCTCGGCAGCCAGGGCGAAAGCGGAGCGATCCCAGCCTTTGACGGCCATGATTTCTTCCAGGGTGTCACGCTGACCGGAACCCGGGTTGCCGACGTTGACGCGCTTGCCCTTGAGGTCATCGAAACTGGCGATGTTGGCGCTACGACGGGCCAGGACAGTGAACACTTCGCTCTGCAGCGAGAACACCGCACGGATATCGTCCATCGCACCTTCGGCTTCGAACGGCGCAGCGCCGTTGAGGGCCTTGAACTGGTGGTCGGACTGCATGATGCCGAAGTTGAATTCGCCGCTGCGAATGCCATTCACGTTGGCCACACCGCCGCCGCTGGCCGGCGCGTTGCACTTGATGCCGTGCTCAGCAGAGCCACGGTTGAGGAAGCGGCAGATGGACTGACCGGCCACGTAATAGACGCCTGTCTGGCCGCCGGTGCCGATGGTGACGAATTTCTCTTCGGCCTGTGCCATGCCACTCAGGGCAGTACCCGCGAGCGCGGCGGACAGGACCCATGCCAAGGATTTGCCTTTCATGGGATATCTCCTTTTTTTTCTGTTGTTTTGAGCGAGCGTGCCTTGTGAGCGACGTCCGGGTGGGAAGTCTAACCGCTTGCAGCGAATATGCACGCACTGATGACCAACTGGTCGTAACTCCTTGTGTGGACCCTGAAGCTATTACAGGCATTGCTCAGCGCCAGCCTGACTCAGGCGGCGCTACACGCTGCCAGCCGCTAAGGTCTCCACCTCCAGGCCCCGCTCAGTGCACGGGGCCTATGTGACGAGCAACGGGTGGCGAGAGCCTCAGTGCATCACCCACATCGATGATGACTATGCCTGTGCCCGGCGTGCGCAGCCTTGACCCGAAGGGTTAGAGTGGCCGGCCATGCAACGAGGAGAATCCCCCATGAGCCGCCTGGCCTCCATCAAGCTCTCCACCCTCGACCTGGCGCCGATTCGCGACGATGGCGATGCCGCTCAAGCCCTGCACAATTCGCTGGCGCTGGCCCAGCATGTCGAGCGTCTTGGCTTCGAGCGTTTCTGGGTGGCCGAGCACCACAACATGGACGGCATCGCCAGCTCCGCCACCTCCGTGCTGATCGGCTATCTGGCCGCTGGCACCTCGAAAATCCGCCTTGGCGCCGGCGGGGTGATGCTGCCCAACCATGCGCCGTTGGTAATTGCCGAACAGTTCGGCACCCTCGCCACGCTCTATCCCGGTCGTATCGAGCTGGGCCTGGGCCGTGCGCCCGGCGCCGACCAGTACACTGCCCATGCCCTGCGCCGCAGCCGCGATGGCAGCGCCGAAGATTTCCCCAATGACGTCGAGGAACTGCAGGCCTACCTCGGCCCGCGCCAGGAAGGGCAACGGGTAATCGCCATGCCCGGCACCGGCACCAATGTGCCGATCTGGCTACTCGGCTCCAGCCTGTTCAGCGCCCAGCTGGCCGGCATGAAAGGGCTGCCCTACGCCTTCGCCTCGCACTTCGCGCCGCGCTACATGCACGAGGCGATCCGCATCTACCGCAATCACTTCCGCCCCTCGGAAGTGCTCGACAAACCCCATGTGATGCTCGGTGTGCCGCTGCTGGCAGCGGACAGCGACGAGCAGGCGCAGTACCTGGCCACCTCCGCGTTCCAGCGCATCCTGGCGCTGATCCGTGGCCAGAGCCTGGTGCAACGCAAGCCGGTAGCGAGCATGGACGGCCTGTGGCTGCCGCACGAGCGCCAGGCCGTGGGCGAGTTCTTCGGCCTGGCCGCCATAGGCGGGCCGCAGACCGTGCGTCAGCGCCTGGAACAGCTGCTGGAGCAAACCGAAGCGGACGAGCTGATCTTCACCTGCGACATGTACGACTTCGCCGACCGCCTGCACGCCTTCGACATTCTTGCCGAGCTGAAACGCGGCTAGCAGGCTGTTGAAGGCCTGCATGAATGCAGGAGGTAGAGCAACGCAGGAGGCCAAAGCCGATCTAGTTTTCAACAGCCTGCTAAGTGCGAACTTGTAGCCGTGACTGCCCTCTGAATCAGAACAGGCCGCCAGACCGGCGGCCCCGTTTATTCAATGGGAGACGCACATGAACAAGACAGCTTCGGCCCACTGGCAAGGTGGTATCAAAGACGGCAAGGGCACCATCTCCACCGAAAGTGGCGTCCTCAAGGACTCGCCCTACGGTTTCAACACCCGCTTCGAGGACAAGCCCGGCACCAACCCCGAAGAGCTGATCGGTGCCGCTCATGCGGGCTGCTTCTCCATGGCACTGTCCAAGGAGCTGGGCGACGCCGGCATGACCGCCGAGAGCATCGACACCAAGGCGCAAGTGACCCTGGAAAAAGTAGAGGGTGGCTTCGAGATCAGTGCGGTGCATCTGACGCTGCGTGCGAAGATCCCGGGCGCCGAACGCACCGCGTTCGAAAAGGCAGTGGAAGCCGCAAAGACCGGCTGCCCGGTATCCAAGCTACTGAAGGCCACAATCACCCTGGAAGGCATACTCGAAGCCTGACCTTGCACCCGCGGCGCACCCGATGCTCAGCGGGTTGCGCCGTGCGAATCAGATCCAGCCTAGATCGCCGTCCCGCAGCGCAACACCTCGCCACGCGCCAACACATTGCGTTGCTCGTCATACAGCCAAGCCTGCGCCTTCATCAGCTGTTGGCGCGCCTCGAGGCGATAACGCTGCCCCGCAACGAAGTCTTCATAGCGCAGGCGAATCTCGCAGGTCATACGCAATGGCTCGCTTTGCATACCCAGGGTTGCGCCGCTGCGCACCTCAAACTGAAAACGCGTTTCCAGCTCATGCTTGCCGGGTGTCACCTGAAAGTAACGGCCATCCGGCCAGCGCTTGCCGTCCAGGCGGTCGGCCATCAGCAGGGTATCGGCGCTGGAATACAGCTCGACCCAAGCCTGCTGCGGATCGGGTTTGGGCAGGGGTGAAGCACAGGCCCCGAGCATCATCAGGGCGGGGGCAAGAAACAGGGCGCGCATGGCGACCTCCACGATAGGGTTCAGCCACCAGCCTACATCGGGTGGCGGGCAAATCCGAGGCGAAACGGGCGTATTCACACGCAGGGGCTGGAGACAAGCAACGCGATCAGCTAGCGTGGCGACATGCCCAAATCCTCTCCTAAAGACCTGCTGCGCCGCTGCGCGGTTCCCCTGCTCACCCTGCTGCTGGGCGGTTGCTCGACCCTCGATTATTACGCGCATCTCGGCCAGGGCCAGTGGCAACTGCTACAGGCACGCCAGCCAGTCGAACGCCTGCTGCACGACCCGGCTACCGACCCCGAGCTGGTCCGGCGGCTGACGCTGAGTCAGCAAGCACGGGACTTCGCCAGCACCAGCCTGCAGTTGCCAGAGAACCGCAGCTATCGCCTGTATGCCGACCTGGGTCGTCCGTTCGTGGTGTGGAATGTCTTCGCCACACCGGAGTTTTCCCTCGACCCCGAGCTGCACTGCTTCCCCATCGCCGGTTGCGTCGCCTACCGCGGCTACTACCAGCAGAGCCGTGCTCGCGGTGCTGCCGCGCTGCTGCGCCAGCAGGGGCTGGACACCTACATGGGCGGCGTCGAGGCTTACTCCACCCTGGGCTGGTTCGATGACCCGCTGCTCAACACCATGCTGCGCTGGAGCGACGAGCGTTTCATAGCGGTGATCTTCCACGAGCTGGCGCACCAGCAGTACTACCTGCCCGGCGATACCGCCTTTAACGAGTCTTTCGCCACCTTCGTTGAACGCGAAGGCCTGCGTCAGTGGCACGCGAGCCGCGGCGAAACACCTCCTGCCACTGACGACCGCCAGCGCCAGCAATTCATCGATCTTGTGCTGGCCAGCCGCGAACGTCTGCGCCAGCTCTACGCCAGCGACCTGCCAGAGCAAGATATGCACGCCGCCAAGCAGTCCGAGTTCGAGCGCCTGCGCCGCGACTACCGAGCCCTGCGCCAGCGTGAGTGGGGTGGCCAGGGTCGTTATGACGCCTGGATCGAAAGCCCGCTGAACAACGCCAAGCTGCTGCCCTTCGGCCTCTACGATCAATGGGTGCCGGCTTTCGCGGCACTGTTCGCGCGCGAGGGCCGGGATTGGCGCGCGTTCTACGCCGCCGTGAGCGCGCTCGGTCGGCTGCCGGAAGCGGATCGTCGGGCCGCGCTGGAAGGTCTGATGCAAACCCACTAGAACTGCGGGGCAAATTGCCAGTCCAACCTACTCAGGTTTCGCCCAACACCGGAGGTACAAGCGATGCAACGACTGATTCCCGCCCTGGCCCTGATGCTCCTTGCTGGCGGCGCGCTGGCCGCGCCCAAGCCCTGCGAAGAACTCAAGCAGGAAATCGAAGTGAAGATTCAGGCCAACAACGTGCCCAGCTACACCCTGGAAATCGTGCCCAACGACGAGGTTCAGGATCAAAGCATGGTCGTCGGCAGCTGCGACGGCGGCACCAAGAAAATCGTCTATCAGCGCAACGGCTGATATGCCTCTTGCTGTAGGAGCGCGCTTGCTCGCGAAGCTTTTGTTTGCTCGGCATTCGCGAGCAGAGCTCGCTCCTACAGTCTTTCAGCGAACGAACGCCCGGCGCATTTCTTCCAGCGTCTCGAAATGAAAGTCCGGCGCCTCGCCGAGCAACTCCTCACGACTACCGAAGCCGTAGCCCACCGCCACCGCCTGCAACCCGTTACTGCGCGCGCCGATCAGGTCATGCTTGCGGTCGCCGATCATCAGCGCCGAGCCAGGCGCTAACCGCTCCGACTCCATCAGATGCGCCAACAGCTCCACCTTGTTGGTGCGGGTGCCGTCCAACTCGCTGCCGTAGATGCGCTTGAAATAGCGGTCGAAGCCGAAGTGCCGGGCGATCTCCTCGGCGAATACCGTCGGCTTGCTGGTCGCGATATAGAGCGTTCGCCCCTGCGCCACCAGCGCTTCGAGCAGTGCCTCCACGCCTTCGAAAACGCGATTCTCGTACAGCCCGGTCACCCGGAAGCGCTCACGGTAATGATTGACCGCCTGCCAGCCGGTGGCCTCGTCCAGCGCATAGGTCGCCATGAAGCACTGCAGCAAGGGCGGGCCGATGAAATGCTCCAGCGCGGCCAGGTCCGGCTCATCGATGCCCAGCTTGGCCAGGGCGTACTGCACCGAACGGGTGATGCCCTCACGCGGGTCGGTGAGGGTGCCGTCGAGGTCGAAGAGGATGGTGGAGTGATGCATGGCGAGCGCCTATTCGCAACCGGAACGGCCGCGAAGGATACCCGCCTTTGCCCATTCATTCACGTCTGGGCGGCCTGCCCGCGATAGCCCCAACGCAGCCCGAGGCGACTGAATGACCACAGCAGCGCCAGTTGCAGCAGGCTGAAGAACAGCATCAATACGAGACTGTTTCCCAGTCCAAGCCAAAGCAGCGCCAGCAGCACGATGCCGCAAAGCAGAGCACTGCCTATCCACAATGACAGGGTGATCGCCACCGCCGCTGCCAGCCGTCCGCCATTGAATCCTCGTACCTTCGCTGGCAGTGCCGCACGCGCGGTGAAGAATGCGACCAGCAGAAACAGCCCGGCATTCACCAGCTTGACCAGTCCCTCCCAGCCCTGCAGTTCGTACCCATAGGCCATCCCACTCAGTAACTGAGTGGTGATCCCCGCCAGTTGCAGGGAAGCCACTACGACAGCCAGCGCGAAGCACCAGGCCAGTGTCGTGCCCGACACCTGCAAGTCGTCAGCGACTACCTCGGCCTGCGGCCGGAACAGATGCATAAGCAGCCAGAGCGGCAGCAGCACCTCAAGGCAGAAGCTCAGCAGACGGACCAACCACCAGCCGAAGCTCATCAGCAAGCGCCCACTACCGTAGGCATCCACCTGCTCGTGCAGCCACATGTAGAGTTGCCCCGAGGCGTACCCCAGGGCCCAGGACAACAGCAGATAAATCACGCCATAACTCGCCAGCAGCACTGCCGGCTGCCGATAACTCGCCAGGCTGTGGCGCTCCATATAGGCATTGGCCAACCAGTAGACACCCAGCCCGGCCATCAACAGATGGCTGACCCAATAGGTGGCGACGTAGCGCAGCCAGAAGGTGAAATCGCTCGCAGCGTCGTTCAGCAGCCAGCCGATCATCGAAACCAACATACCGATAACGCTCATCACCAGAACCACAGCCACCAGGTGCAGTGGCAACACCGGCAACTGTCGGTGAACAACGCCTGGCGTAGGTGGTTCGGGGGCGAAAGGGTTAGGTTCAGTCATGGGGCAATCCTTGTCGTCGATGTAGTCCATGGGGGCAGGAGAATAACGGCCATGACCACGGATGAAAGTGCGAAAGCCTGTTTGCGTGCAGCAGTCGATATAAGCTTTACATACCCTGATCGACACACCCTTTTTTACCAGCCGATTTCCATGCCTTTAAAATCAAGCACTTGGTTGAAGAAGAGAAAAAAGGGTGAACCCGTCGCGGCTCAGACTTTGGCGTTGAGAAACAATCACTTGCCCGTTACCTTCCCTACTTCACTGCCGAGTAGGCAGCTCAGAAAAGTTGCTGCCGCTCACGTAGCGCAAGCTGCCCCTTCACTGCCGAGTAGGCAGCTCAGAAAAGGAACACTACCGCAAGCAGTCCGAGCTACTGCTTCACTGCCGAGTAGGCAGCTCAGAAAAGCACTCGCGCCGGCGCACCCTGTGTTGCTTGCTTCACTGCCGAGTAGGCAGCTCAGAAATGCTGCTGGTCAAACTGGCCGCCGGACAAGGGCTTCACTGCCGAGTAGGCAGCTCAGAAAAGATGCCGTATGAAATGGCAATGGATGGAGAGCTTCACTGCCGAGTAGGCAGCTCAGAAAACATCCGGCCGGCCAATGTCCCACAGCGCGGCCTTCACTGCCGAGTAGGCAGCTCAGAAAAGCAGCGCGACTTCCGGGCGCAGCGCCTGGCCCTTCACTGCCGAGTAGGCAGCTCAGAAAATTGCGGGACCATCCCTCCCTGGTCGGTCAGGCTTCACTGCCGAGTAGGCAGCTCAGAAAAAGAAGCCAGAGCCAATCGAACTAACATCAGTCTTCACTGCCGAGTAGGCAGCTCAGAAAAGGCCCAACCCTGACTCTGTGCGTATCGCTGCCTTCACTGCCGAGTAGGCAGCTCAGAAAAGGAAGAACATCAGGATCAACATCGCCGGGATCTTCACTGCCGAGTAGGCAGCTCAGAAATCCAGCTGCTTGAGCAGTCGCTGCTGGCCAGCCTTCACTGCCGAGTAGGCAGCTCAGAAAATGCGTTCCTGCGCATAGTCCCAGCGGCTGCGCTTCACTGCCGAGTAGGCAGCTCAGAAATGCTCACCGCCAGGGGTACGCACAATCTGCGTCTTCACTGCCGAGTAGGCAGCTCAGAAATGGGCCAGCCGCTGTGGTTTGGCACGCCCTGGCTTCACTGCCGAGTAGGCAGCTCAGAAATGAGAAGCACGAAGCGCCTCGTAAGCCGCGCGCTTCACTGCCGAGTAGGCAGCTCAGAAAGCACAGCGACGTGCAGCCAGGCGACGGCCAGACTTCACTGCCGAGTAGGCAGCTCAGAAATTATCACCAGCATGCAGCGAGACTATGTGCAGCTTCACTGCCGAGTAGGCAGCTCAGAAAACCTGGCAAGAGGCCTAACCCATGCTGATCGGCTTCACTGCCGAGTAGGCAGCTCAGAAAATCGCCGCCGTGCGGTATACCGACTTCGACAACTTCACTGCCGAGTAGGCAGCTCAGAAACAACCAAGCCGGGCGGCATTCAACCCTGGCCGCTTCACTGCCGAGTAGGCAGCTCAGAAATTCGCCATCGTCACCGCCGAACAGCTCGGGGGCTTCACTGCCGAGTAGGCAGCTCAGAAAGATAGCTGCGCGAGCTGGCCTTTCTGGCCGGCCTTCACTGCCGAGTAGGCAGCTCAGAAATCAGCGACGACAGCGACTACCTGCTGTCCGCCCTTCACTGCCGAGTAGGCAGCTCAGAAAAAAGGAATTTTCTTGCTCTAGTACGCCCGCAACTTCACTGCCGAGTAGGCAGCTCAGAAATGCACAAAGGCATCGCTGATAGCCTGGGCCAGCTTCACTGCCGAGTAGGCAGCTCAGAAATCAGTCATAGGCTGGTCGGCACGGTGAAGGTTCTTCACTGCCGAGTAGGCAGCTCAGAAATCCCAGGCCGCGACCTACATAAACTGCGAAGACTTCACTGCCGACTAGGCAGCTCAGAAAGACTTGGCGGCGGGCTTGGTAGCGACCGGCGCCTTCACTGCCGAGTAGGCAGCTCAGAAAAGCCAGAATTCGTCATCCTCTTGCTCTGCCTGCTTCACTGCCGAGTAAGCAGCTCAGAAAAGTCGATCAGCTCGCTGTCGGGGTGGGGCTGGCTTCACTGCCGAGTAGGCAGCACAACACTTGGCACCTCCAATCAAAAGGGCTTAACTGCGGACATTGCCTCAGGAGCTTTTCATGGACGACATCAGCCCCTCCGACCTCAAGACCATTCTTCACTCCAAGCGCGCCAATCTGTATTACCTGCAGCACTGCCGGGTGCTGGTCAACGGCGGGCGGGTGGAGTACGTCACTGATGCAGGCAAGCAGTCGCTGTATTGGAATATCCCCATCGCCAATACCACCACTATTCTGCTCGGCACCGGCACCTCGGTAACCCAGGCAGCGATGCGTGAGCTGGCCAAGGCCGGCGTGCTGGTGGGCTTCTGTGGCGGTGGCGGCACGCCGTTGTTTTCCGCCAACGAGGTAGATATCGAGGTCGCCTGGTTTTCGCCGCAAAGCGAGTACCGGCCCACCGAGTACCTGCAGCACTGGGTGCGTTTCTGGTTCGACGACAGCCTGCGCCTGGCGGCGGCAAAGGCCTTCCAGTGCGCACGACTGCAGCGTATCCGTCAGGGCTGGCAGAGCCGGGTACTGCGCGATGCCGGCTTTAATATCGACGCCGCCGAGCTTGCGCGTGCCCTCGATGCCTCGCTGATCGCCATCGAAGCGGCGCAGGACAACACCTTTCTGCTGACCGAGGAGGCACGCCTGAGCAAGCGCCTGTTTGCCCTGGCTGCACGCGCCTCGGGTTATGGCGACTTCACCCGCGCCAAGGGCGGCAGTGGCGGTGACCCCGCCAATCGCTTTCTCGACCACGGCAACTACCTGGCCTACGGCCTGGGTGCCACTGCCACCTGGGTGCTGGGCATTCCCCATGGCCTGGCCGTACTGCACGGCAAGACCCGGCGTGGCGGCCTGGTGTTCGACGTGGCCGACCTGGTAAAGGACGCGACCATCCTGCCGCAAGCCTTTATCAGCGCCGTGCGCGGCGATGAAGAGCAGGAGTTCCGCCAGGCCTGCATCGAGAACCTGACCCGTAGCGAGTCGCTGGACTTCATGATCGACACGCTCAAGGCCGTGGCCGAGCAGACCGGCCAATGAACATCCTGCTGATCGCCCAGTGCGACAAGCGCGCCCTGGTGGAAAGCCGGCGCATTCTCGACCAGTTCGCCGAGCGCCGTGGCGAGCGCACCTGGCAAACGCCGATCACCCAGGCCGGCCTCGATACCCTGCGCAAACTGCTGAAGAAAACCGCCCGGCGCAACACCGCCGTGGCCTGTCACTGGATTCGCGGCAAGGATCACAGCGAGCTGCTGTGGATAGTCGGCGACGCCAGCCGCTTCAACGTGCAAGGCGCAGTGCCGACCAACAGCACCCAGCGCGATGTGCTGCGCAAGAGCGATGAAAACGATTGGCACAGCGCCGAGGATATCCGCCTGCTCAGCACCCTGGCGGCGCTGCTGCACGACCTGGGCAAGGCCAGCCTGGCGTTCCAGAACCGCCTCAAGCCCGGCGCGCCGATGGAGCGCAACCTGTACCGCCACGAGTGGACCTCGCTGCGTCTGTTCCAGGCCTTCGTTGGCACGGACGACGACTCCACCTGGTTGGCGCGCCTGGCCAACCCCTCGGCCGAAGATCACGCCAGTTGGCTAAGCCGTCTGCAACGCGACGGCCTCGACCCTGGCTGCGACAAACCTTTCCAGCACCTGCCGCCACTGGCCGCAGCACTGGCCTGGCTGGTGCTGACCCATCACCGCCTGCCCGTGATGCCCGGCGAAGACGTTCGTCTGGGCGGCAAAGTGGCCAACTTCCAACTCGGCATGCTCAAGCGTGTACCCGGCGATATCGACGCCGCCTGGAACGAGCACTGCAGCACCACTGACAAAGCCCTTATCGAACCCTACTGGCAGTTCCCCCACGGCCTGCCGGTAACCACCGAACGCTGGCGCAAACGCGCCAGCAAACAGGCAGAGCGCCTGCTTGCCCTGCTGCCGCGCCGCGCCCGCGCCGACTGGTTAGACAGCCCCTACCTGATGCACCTCTCACGCCTGGGCCTGATGCTCGCCGACCACTACTATTCCAGCCTCACTGGTGCCGGCCGGGTGCAGGGCGAGGCCAACTACCCGCTGTGGGCCAATACCGAGCGCAAGAGCGGCAAGCCCAACCAGGGCCTCGATGAGCACCTGCTCGGCGTCGAAGCCAATGCCGCGCTGATCTGCCATCGCCTGGCGGACTTTGAACGCAGCCTGCCGCGTCTGGCGCGGCACAAAGGCCTGAAAAAACGCAGCCGCGATGAGCGCTTCCGCTGGCAGGACAAGGCCTTCGACCTGGCCGCCGGCATGCGCGAGCAGGCCGCCCGGCACGGTGCCTTTATCGTCAATATGGCCTCCACCGGCTGCGGTAAGACCCTGGGCAACGCGCGCATCATGTATGCCTTGAGCGACCCCGAGCGCGGCATGCGCTGCGCCTTCGCCCTGGGCCTGCGTAGCCTGACTCTGCAAACCGGGCAGGCCTTTCGCGAACGCCTGCGTCTGGGCGAGGACGACCTGGCCATCCACGTTGGCGGTGCCGCCAGCCGCGAGTTGTTCGATCATCAAGCGGACGTAGCCGAGCGCAGCGGTTCGGCCTCCAGCCAGGCGCTGTTCGATGACGACGGCCATGTGCGATACGAGGGTAACGAAGACGCTCATCCGCTGCTCAACAAAGTGATCCACGAACCCCAGGTCCGCGCCCTGCTGGTCGCGCCGCTGCTGGTCTGCACCATCGACCACCTGACCCCGGCCACCGAGAGCCAGCGCGGCGGCCGGCAGATCGCGCCCATGCTGCGCCTGATGAGCGGCGACCTGGTGCTCGACGAGCCGGACGACTTCGACATCGCCGACCTACCCGCTCTGGCGCGCCTGGTGCACTGGGCCGGCCTACTTGGCAGCCGCGTGTTGTTGTCCTCGGCCACCTTGCCGCCGGCGCTGATCCAGGGCCTGTTCGAGGCCTACCGCGCCGGCCGGGTCGAGTACCAGCGGCACCGTGGTGAACGCCCTGGTGAAGTGCCGGCCATCGCCTGCGCCTGGGTCGACGAACAACGCCAGGCCCGACTGGACTGTAGCGACAGCGCCGCCTTCAGCGCGGCCCACCACGACTTTGCCCTGCGCCGCCACACCTGGCTCGGCGAGCAGGCTGTGCGCCGCCACGGCCAACTGCTGCCGCTGCGCTTCGCCAGCCAGCGCCCGGAGGAGATTCGCCAGGCCTTCGCCGAACAGGTACTCGCCGCCGCCCAGCACCTGCATGGCCAACACGCCACACTCGACCCGCACAGCGGCAAGCGAGTCAGCTTCGGCCTGGTGCGCATGGCCAATATCGAGCCGCTGTTCGACGTGGCCCTCGCGCTGTTTCGCCTGGGTGCCGCCGAGGGCATGCGCATTCACCTGTGCGTCTACCACTCGCAGTTTCCCCTGCTGCTGCGCTCGGCCATCGAAAGCCGGCTGGATGCCACCCTCAAGCGCGAGCAGCCGGACGCGGTGTTCGCGCTGCCCGATATCCGCCAGCGCCTGATGCACAACGACGAACCCGAGCAGCTATTTATCGTGCTCGGCTCGCCGGTCACCGAAGTCGGCCGCGACCATGATTACGACTGGGCGCTGGTCGAGCCCTCGTCCATGCGCTCGCTGATCCAGCTCGCCGGCCGGGTCCGGCGGCATCGCCCCGAGCCCTGCGCAGCGGTCAATGTGCAGGTCTTCGACAACAACCTGCGCCATGCCGAACACCGCGATCAGCCGGCGTTCTGCAAACCGGGTTTCGAGGATGAACGCCTATGGCTCTTGAATTCGCACCGTCTGGATAAGCTGCTGGAGGCCGAGCAATACCAGCGCATCGACGCCCGCCCACGTATCCTCGAGCGCCCCGCACCGCTGAAATCCAAGGATAACTTGGTCGATCTGGAACACGCCCGCCTGCAGGACTGGATGCTGCACAAGGCCGAGCCCGACCCGGCCACGCTGTCCCCCCGCGAACGCCTGCGCCAAACCAGCCAGAACCGCGAACTCAATGCCCATGACGGCTGGAGCCAGCCGCAGTTGCACCTCACTGCCGTCGCCCAGCAACAGCAACCGTTTCGCTGGGACCCCTTGCCGCGTGTCGAGTTGGTGCTACTACCCGACGAAGACGGCGAGGACTATCAACTGACCCGCATCGACCCCGGCAAGCGCCGCTACGAGGTGGTGTATGTGGCGATAGAAAAAAGCAAAAACCAGCGCATCGCCGACAGTGAAGTGGCCGGCCCGCGCATCAGCCCCTGGGGCACAACCGACTACCTCACTGCGCTGGATGAGCTGGCCCAGGAGCTGGACATGGATCTGCAGGCCTGCGCCAAGCGCTTCGGTACGGTCAGCCTGCCCGACAGCGAACGAGGCTGGCGCTTTCACCCCGCACTTGGGTTTGCCAAACGCAGGTGATAGGCCGGGGGCTGGCGCGGTAGCGCGAACTCCACGCCCTCCTGCTCGCAACTCTGCGCCGGGTTACAAAGCACCGCGGCTAAAGCCCCTCCCACGCCATATACAGACCTGTGGGAGGGCCGGGTGGCGCTCCGCTTTAGCCGCGAGAGTCGCGCTGGCAGGAAGCCCCGCACCTAACTGTCGATACGAAAATCCTCATGCAGCGCCCGCCAATGCTCACGCAGGGCCGCCTTGTGCGCATCGTGCATCGGGCTGTCGCGCAAGGCGGCCGGCCATAGCGCGCGGGCTTTTTCGATGGTGGCTTTGAGGTTGTAGAGGATCGGCGATTCCGGCAGGTCCGCGCGGCTGGCCCAGCGGCGGAAGTGTTCGAGCGACACCGCGTACCACTGTTTGGTCTGCGCCATATTCAGCGCGTAGTGCTGCTCGGCGGGGATATAGGCCTTGGTGAAGAGGATGTCATAGGCCGGCGCCAACACCGGGCTGACGCCATCGGGGTAGAGGATGCTCCAGTTCTTCAAATGCGCGTCGCCGTTGCCCAGCAGGATATTGACCAGCAAGCGCACGGCCATCTGCACCGCATCGCGCTGGCCGCTGTAGCTGTTCTGATAAATCAGCCGGGCGATCTGCTCGTAGCTGGCCTTCTGGTATTTATCCGCCGCATAGCTGAACAACACCTGGGCAAAATCCTCGGCATGCACGCGCTTGCCCTCGGCCCGGTCGAAGCGGCGGATGGCGTAGGCATAGCCTTCGTCGGGCAGCTTGATCTCCGGCAGGCGTTCGAGCTTGTCCAGCGCCACCAGGCGGATCTCCGGGATATCCACCCCGGCTAATGCCGCCAGTTGCATGCTGCTGTACTCGTTCAGCGGCACATGGGCATGCACCGTGGAGGGCGTTTTGATGATCCAGTCACCGGGCGCTGCCGCATCCCCTAGCTGGTAACGGCCATCGCGCTGGTGCATGGAAAACTTCATCTGCACCCCGGCCAGGGAAAAATGCGCCACCCGGTCCACGGCATCCACTGCCACCCGGTCGAGCCGCCCGCGATCGCCAAAGGCCTCATCCGGGATGGCCTCGGCAGCAACCGGCTCGGCGATTAGCGCGCCAGGCAAGTCGCCGCCCAGGTGCACCAGCAGCGGAAACTCGTTGTGCTCATGGACCTTCAAGCGCTGGGCCAACAGTTGGCGCAATGCACCCTCAGGCAGCAAATTGCTCAGCAGCGGGTGCAGCTGCATATTGGTCGCCACCGGGAACATCTTGCCGGCACGGGCCGCAAAGTTCTCCGGGTTGGCCAGTGACAGGGTCAGCGCGGGGCGGTTGCCATCCGCGACAAAGGACGGTGCCAGCGACAACACTGTGCGGTTGTGGGCATAGCCGGCAACGTAACCCACCAACTGCCCATGCAGCGTCAGCCGGAGTGCCGAGACCTGTTCGCTGGCCATCAGTCGTCACCCAGGTCTTGCCAGGGGTCTTCGATGGTTTCCTTTACGCCTGCGCCAGACGCGGACGGTGTTGAACGGTCCGTGGCGTAACGCAGCTCTGCCCTGGCGGGGCCGGTTTCCAGCAGTTGTTCGACCCGACGCGCCAGCTCCTTGGGGATCAGCATCAGGGTCGCATCCAGGCCCTCGGCAATCTTGTCCAGGGTGGCCAGGCTGGGGTTGCCGTCTTTTTCGATCTTGCCGTACTGCTGGCGATTCAACCCCACCCGCAACGGCATATCCGTGCCCTTGAGGCCAAGTTGCAGGCGTCGGCGTTTGATCTGGGTCAGCACTGTGCTGCGCATGGGCTACCTCACTCACTCTAACCAGAGTGCAGCATATAAGGCTCTATTGGATAAAAAGAGCCTTAAAAGCTGCAAAAAATGCCATCAGAAGCTTATGTGCTTCGTTTTTAGATGAATTTTAAAAGCTTCACAAGGCTTTATTTGCAGCATTAATACTTCATCAATGGCTTGTTGAAGCATAAAGGCTTCATTAGTAAGCCATACGCCTAGTTAAGTAGTGGGATAGCAGTATCAAAGCGGTGCTACGTTGAGAGTGCGTTCCTATCCTGTTGGCTAAGTAACAGCGAAGCAGGGTAAGCACTGACAGAAAGGAAAGGCCGGCCCGAAGGCCGGTAGATCGAAGCTGCCTATGCGGCAGTAACTATGCGTAGCTCATATTTCTAAGCTGCCTACACGGCAGTAGGTTGAGAGTATCTCAGAAGTTACCAGCCTCAGTAGTGAGATAAGTCTGCTATCTAAGCTAGTCTATATTTGTGGTGAAAAATATACGTAGCTCATAGGTCTTGCACGAATGAGCGAGGGGGCGTAATGTTCATCCGGCGTCATCTCACAGGCGGCTGCAACCGCCTGTGAGATGTAAAGCAACGCTTGGTTGTGAGCCGAGCATCCATCTGCAGGAAACGATGCAGGAAGGAGGGTTCAAGGTGATTGGCCGTCGCTCCGTTAGAAGAGATAGCTGAGGGCACGGATGCCCATTTACACCCCGAAGTAGCGATGCTTCGGGGTGCATCTTACCTCTAGCTGTTTCTCCCAGCACAAGGATTTGTTGCTATGCACGACCCTTCTCCCCAGCGACAACGCGAAATCCGCACCCTGATCGAACGCTTTATTGCCGAGCGCCTGGCCACCAAGCTCGAAGGCCTGGGCGAGGATGACCCCAAGCGCGCCACCCTGCTTGCCCAGTACGACCCGGCGGTGTGGCTGGAAGATGCCGCTCGCCGCGCCGGGCAGATTCAGGCGGTGACCCATACGCTCAAGGCCATCCACCCGGATGCCAAGGGCACCAATCTCTATTGTTTGCCGAGCGCCCTGCCCCAGCATCAACTGGTTGGCAGCCACTGCCTGGGCGACGACTTTGCCGGGGATGTGGTGGGCAACGCCGCGGCGCTGGATGTCTACAAATTGCTCAAACTGGAGCACGACGGCCAGCCCCTGCTTAGCCTGCTGCTGGCGAGCGATGGCGATGCCCTGGCCGCGTTGCATAAGGATGCCGAACAGGCGCAAAGCCTGGCCGCGGCTTTTACCGGCATCACCCGCGCCCGCGACGGCCTGGCCTCCCACACCCATGGCAAGCAGCTCTACTGGCTGGCCGGCGATGACCCACACAACGACGCGCACTTTCATCTGCTCGCGCCGCTGTATGCCAGCTCCCTGGCGCACCGGGTTTATCTGGGCATCCAGGCGGATCGCTTCGGCGAGCCGGCCAAGGAGGCGCGGCAGGCACGCCGCGACAAGCAGTTTCACCCCGGCATCATCCGCGAATACCCGCAGTTGGCGGTGCAGAAGCTCGGTGGCACCAAGCCGCAGAATATCTCCCAGCTCAACAGCGAACGGCGTGGCGACAATTACCTGCTCGCCTCCCTGCCGCCCAGCTGGCAGCAGCGCGATGTACGCCTGCCGATCCGCACGCAGGACGGCTCGATCTTCCCCGCCTTTGGCCAGCGCCCCGCCGTGGCCGAACTGGTGCGCACGCTGCGTGATTTTCTGCTGAGCGGCCCGCCGCCGAACGTGCATACCCGCAACAGCCGCGACGAACTGCTCACCGAGCTGATCGACGAGCTGCTGCTGTACGCCGCCGAGCTCTGGGCCTTCGAGCCCGGCTGGTCGGCCAAGCCCGAGTGCAACCTCAACCGCGCGGAGCAGCTGTGGCTGGATTTTCGCCGCGCCACGCAGGATGAGGTGTTCGCCAGCGAGTGGCGGCGCATGGCCTGGGTCGATGAAATCCGCGAGCGCTTCGCCAACTGGCTCAATGCCCGGCTGGTCAGCAAACTCTCGGTCGGCGATGTGGAGAACAGCTACTGGTCCAAACAGTTCGGCAGCAACGCCCTGTGGCTCGACCTCAACTGGCTGAACCAGGCCTGGCTTAAACAATTCGAGCGCGAACAACGCGACCTGGGAGACGAACATGAGTGAACTCCCAGCCTCCAACGGCCTGCTGATCATTCCCCATGTGCGGGTGCAGAACGCCAACGCCATCTCCAGCCCGCTGACCTGGGGCTTTCCCGCCATCAGTGCGTTTATCGGCCTGATGCACGCCGTCGAGCGCAAGCTGGCCGGCCGCTATCCGCTGCTGTTCGACAGCGTCGGGGTGATCTGCCACAGCCATGAGGCGCAAGTCACCGACGGTTACCAGCGCGCCTTCCACCTGACCCGCAATCCGGTGAATGAACGCGGTGAAACCGCCGGCATCGTCGAAGAGGGGCGTATTCATCTGGAGCTGACCCTGGCCTTTGCCGTCAGCGGCCATACCGACGGCGGGCAAGACAATCCGGTGCAGGGCGACTGGCAACAGCGCCAGCAGATCGCCCGCGATATTGCCGATCTGCTCGGCGCTATGCGCATCGCCGGCGGTAGCGTGTTTCTCGACCCGCAGCGCAAGCCGTCGCTGGTTGCCCTGTCGCAGAATGGCGCAGAGCGCAGTACGCAATTCCGCCAGCTGCGCCGCCGCTGGTTGCCGGGCTTCGCCCTGGTCAGCCGTGACGACCTGCTCACCACGCACCTGGACAACCTGCGTGCCGAGAACCCCAACGCCGACCTGCTCGACGCCTGGCTCGACCTCTCCCGGCTGAATATCCGCGCCACAGAAACCCGCGCGGCCAGCGACACCCAGGCGGCCAAGGTCGAGTGGCGCGCCCAGCGTGTGCTGGCCAACGGCTGGCTGGTGCCTATCCCGGTGGGTTACGGCGCGCTAAGCCCGCTGCAGAGCGCCGGCACTGTCGCCAATGCGCGGGACGGGCACACCCCGCTGCGCTTCGTCGAAAGCCTGTATTCAATCGGCCAATGGCTCAGCCCGCACCGCCTGCGTGATGTCGACGACCTGCTCTGGTGCGCCAGCGCCGAGCCAGAAGCCGGCCTGTACCGCTGCCACAACCACTACGCCCGTAGCCTTTCTGTTGATGACAAGGAGTGACCATCATGACCACCACACCTCTGAAAACCGCTTCCGTACTGGCCTTCGAGCGCAAGCTCGACCCCTCCGACGCGCTGTTTCACGCCGGTGACTGGCAGGCGCGGGATAACTGGCAGCCGCTGGCGGTGCGGGAAAAATCCGTGCGCGGCACCATCTCCAACCGCCTCAAAGCCAAAGATCAGGACCCGGCCAAGCTCGACGCCGCCATCGAAAACCCCAACCTGCAGACCGTCGACGTTGCGGCCCTGCCGCACGACGCCGACACCCTGCGCGTCAGCTTCACCCTGCGCGTACTCGGTGGTGCCGGCACACCCTCGGCCTGCAACGCGGCGGACTACCGGCAGAAGCTGCTGGACACCGTGCAAGGCTACGTAGGTACCCATGGCTTCGGCGAACTGGCGCGGCGCTACGCGCACAACTTGGCCAATGGTCGCTTCCTGTGGCGCAACCGCATCGGTGCCGAACAGGTTGAAGTGCAGATCGCCCATCTGGTCGACGGCAAAGCCGCCAAGCAATGGAGCTTCGATGCCCTGAGCCTGTCCCTGCGCCACTTCGACGTCACTGGCCCGGCGGCCACGGCCCTGGTCGAACTGGCCGCGCTGATTACCGAAGGCCTGGGCGGTGATCGGCATGTGCTGCTCGGCGTTACCGCTTACGTGCGCATGGGCGCCGGCCAGGAAGTGTTCCCGTCCCAGGAGCTGATCCTCGACCGTGGCAAGGGCGAAAAGAGCAAAACCTTGTACAGCGTCAACGGCGTCGCCGGTATCCACTCGCAAAAACTCGGCAACGCCCTGCGTACCGTCGACACCTGGTACCCGGACGCTGGCGACCTCGGCCCCATCGCCGTCGAACCCTACGGCTCGGTCACCACCGAAGGCCGCGCCTATCGCCAGCCCAAAGCCAAGGCGGACTTCTACAACCTGCTGGACAACTGGCTGCTCAAGGACAAGGTGCCGAGCATCGGTGACCAGCACTTCGTCATGGCCACCCTGATTCGCGGTGGTGTCTTCGGAGAGGCGGGCTAGCCATGGACCACTACCTCGACCTCAAGCTGCTACCCGACCCGGAGTTCCCGGCCACGCAGCTGATGAGCGCGCTGCTGGCCAAGCTGCACCGTGGCCTGCACGACCTGCGCCGCACGGATGTGGGCATCAGCTTCCCGGATGTGGAAAGCGCCGGCCACGGCCTCGGCGCTCGCCTGCGCCTGCATGGCAGTGCCGAGGTGCTGGACAAACTGATGGCGCTGAACTGGCTCACCGGCATGCGCGACCACCTGCATTTGGGCGAACTGGCACCGACCCCTGCGCAGGTGCGCTGGCGTTGCGTCAGCCGCGTGCAGGTGGACAGCAACCCGGAGCGCGCCCGCCGCCGCCTGATCAAGCGCCATGGCATCAGCGAAGCGGAGGCGCGCCAGCGCATCCCCGACAGCGCCGGCAAACGCTGCGACCTGCCCTATGCCACCTTGCGCAGCAACGGCAGCGGCCACGGCTTCCGCCTGTTTATCCGCCACGGCCCACTGCTCGATGCACCCACCCCCGGCCCCTTCGGCGCCTACGGCCTGAGCGCCCAGGCCAGCGTTCCCTGGTTCTGACCCTTTTTCCAAGCGCAGACGGAGCCCTTGCAAAATCAAGCACTTGCAAGCGGCTCCGAAAAAAGGGGTCACAGCCACAAAACCAGCATGGCTCTTTAACAATCAGTACGTTAGGGTTGCCGAGCTCTACTTCACTGCCGCGTAGGCAGCTCAGAAATCATTGACCAGCGCCTGAACGCTAACGGCCCACTTCACTGCCGCGTAGGCAGCTCAGAAAGGAGTCTTGAGCGGTGGACAGCTTGGCTTCCACTTCACTGCCGCGTAGGCAGCTCAGAAACTGGCCTGCCGGCTTATGGCGCTGCTGCTGCCCTTCACTGCCGCGTAGGCAGCTCAGAAAAGCGCCGCGAACAACGTGTTCGGTCGCGCCATCTTCACTGCCGCGTAGGCAGCTCAGAAAGGGGGTGAAATCGTAGATGCAGCGATAGCCTGCTTCACTGCCGCGTAGGCAGCTCAGAAATGACCAAACTGCGCCGTCAACTCAGAAACGGACTTCACTGCCGCGTAGGCAGCTCAGAAAGACAGCCGCGACCATGATGCCAAGTTTCGTATCTTCACTGCCGCGTAGGCAGCTCAGAAATCAAGTCGCTGCTGCAGCTCCTGCAGCTCGCCCTTCACTGCCGCGTAGGCAGCTCAGAAATGTATGCAGTCGATAGCGTGCTGGCGGCCTTCCTTCACTGCCGCGTAGGCAGCTCAGAAAAGTGGTGGGCGATGTCGCAGAGGGCGTTGGCCCTTCACTGCCGCGTAGGCAGCTCAGAAATCAACCGGCCGGTTCGGGAGCCGGGTGATTGGCTTCACTGCCGCGTAGGCAGCTCAGAAAAATTCGGCCAAGGGGACGTGCGTAGCCAGATCCTTCACTGCCGCGTAGGCAGCTCAGAAAATATACGATACGGCCCGGTCAAGCGTGGTCACCTTCACTGCCGCGTAGGCAGCTCAGAAAGCTCCGTGATGCCGCCAATCAACGGGGTCAGGCTTCACTGCCGCGTAGGCAGCTCAGAAAACATCGTTCACGCCCATGGCCGTCAAGGTGTTCTTCACTGCCGCGTAGGCAGCTCAGAAAACCTCGCTCAACAGATCCCCGAAGAAAACGCCCTTCACTGCCGCGTAGGCAGCTCAGAAAAAAATCAAAGAGCTTCTGGATCAGCTCAAGCCCTTCACTGCCGCGTAGGCAGCTCAGAAAGTCGAAGGGCGAGGCGGTCAAGAGAAGAACGTCTTCACTGCCGCGTAGGCAGCTCAGAAATGGTCGAATCCGCCCAGCTCTACGCTCCGACTCTTCACTGCCGCGTAGGCAGCTCAGAAAATAGCTACTGTCGTTGGATGGGTTCCGTTCTGCTTCACTGCCGCGTAGGCAGCTCAGAAACGGAAGCGGCGACGGAGTGGTGTGGGCATGTGCTTCACTGCCGCCGCGGATCGTGTCCCATTGAGTGGTGTAACTGCCATTGTTCTGGCAGTTGAGTTTGCGGGGGCTTAGCTGATCACAGCAGGCAGCCGAGCGGTTTGATTGTCACTGAGAGATTGCAGTCCCTCAAGCTGCA
>Ga0209911_100133_pt1 | contig 42567 bp, 36 predicted proteins | sample FECB21metaG_FD_188301 | JGI IMG/M metagenome (GOLD analysis project Ga0209911, IMG submission 188301) | Cyanobacterial communities from the Joint Genome Institute, California, USA - FECB-21 (SPAdes) (version 2) | ecosystem: Environmental > Aquatic > Thermal springs > Hot (42-90C) > Microbial mats...
AAGGGGACAAGGGGACAAGGGGACAAGGGGACAAGGGGACAAGGGGACAAGGGGACAAGGGGACAAGGGGACAAGGGGACAAGGGGACAAGGGGACAAGGGGACAAGGGGACAAGGGGACAAGGGGACAAGGGGATGGGGAGAGATTTATGGTTTGATAATCCAAACGGATGGGTTGTTTATCATGCTTACTAATCCACCTAAAATTCGATTGTAATTAGCATAAATTTCTCTACCAACTTCGACATCTAAATAGTTACATTTGACAGCAAATTTTATCCAAATTTGTGTTTCAGCAGCTTCTGCTTCTGAATCGTTTAATTTAGCGATAAAAGCTGCTTGATAACGACGTTTTCTCCATCCCTCAGCCAAATTAGCACATACAGAACGAGACGAACGACGAACTTGATCTGTTAACGAATATTTTTCTTCAACAGGAAATTTTTTAGATGATTCATAAATTTTCATCGCTGCATCAAAAGCTAATTGAAAAACTTCCAAATCTTCATGACTCTTGATGTTCTCCCTCCCCATTTCTCTGTCTCCTAAACAAGTTTCCTCCTTCTTGTTTTATACTTCCCCCAAAATCTCCTAAACTAACATTTTTATCCCCTTGTCCCCTTGTCCCCTTGTCCCCTTCCACCTCTTCCTACCCTTTCCAACCAGCTAACAAATTCGGATACTTCGTTGGAGTAGAAAATAATCCCCTAAAACCTTGCTGACGCTGTTGTGATGGTTCTTTGCTCATGTTCCACAGGGTTTCGTAGAAGAAGAAAGATACTCCGGCAAAATTGCGATCGCGAACCTGCTTCACTTGTGCTTTAATTTGTTCTACTGGTACGTGTTTATTTTTTAACCCAGCGATAATACCGATACTTGTAGGAATATGTTTTTTAGCAGCGATGACTTCCGGGTATTCCAATTCATTAACAAATACCTTCATGTCATCGCGGTAAATTTGAATTACCAAATCTTCGATCAATCCCATGCGTTCCCATCTTTGCCAATCAGCTAAAAAGTATTCATAGGAAAATCTTTGAGGATTTGGTGCAATTGAAACGATACAATCTTTTTTAACCGCTTTGATGGCAAAGAATACTTGCTTCATAAAATCGGTAATCTTATCAGCACGCCATTTTAACCATTCTGGGTTTTTATTATCTGCGGGGGGTGCTTTACCGTTATGCTCTTTTTTATATAGCGATACTGTGTAACTGTCGTAACCATATTCCGATGGTAAGCCAAAATGGTCATCAAATTGAATACCGTCTATATCATATTTTTGCACCATTTCTACGATTAAATCTTTGATAAATCGCTGTACGTCAGGACGAAAAGGATTCAACCAAACGCGATCGTGAATTCCTTCTTTTTTAATTTTGCTCCCGTCAACACGATTAGTTAACCAGTAAGGACGACGCTTTGCTAATTGGGAATCAGCAGGTGCCATAAAGCCAAATTCAAACCAGGGGATAACCTTTAAATCTCTTGCGTGTCCCTCCCGCACGGCTTCTTCAAGCATATCACGTCCGCGAAGTCCTGGCTCGGGGTCTACATTAGTTCCAATTACACTTGCCGCAACTTGACTAGGATATAAAGTATAACCCCAATTCCACACCGCAGGATATACAACATTGAAGTTTAATTGTTTAAGTCGTGTCAAAGCATTAGTCAGATTTTCACGCTTAAATAAAACATCGCTATCAATATTAGTTAACCATACACCCCGTAATTCCGTTGCTTGGGTCGGCTTGTTAACAATTGGCTGCTGAGGGGTTTTAATTATAATTTGAGCAGGTACGGGGAAAGAAAACATTACCCCAGCCATCAAAGAAATAGTAAAAATTCCTGTTAGAAACCCTCGTCTTTGGCTGCGCTGCTGACTTAATAAAAATAAGTCTGCACACCACTTAATAAATTTTTTCATCGTTTACTGAGTACAAAACTCCACAACAATCATGACTAGGATAACCGTTCTGATGTTGCTTAGTTTAGTCACTAGGTAACATTAGCTATAGTATTTCGCTCAATGGAGTTGCTAAACCATCAATACTAAGAAGATTTTTCTGTTTATGATATTCCTTAATCCCCTGTTCTCCTTTTTTCTCAGCCCAATTTACTAAAGCTTGTCTGTGTGCTTGATATTCATACAAAGGTACACCCATACCGCAAGATGTTTGGACTCGATCAATATCGGCTACAATTATTTGGCGAGTTCCGGGAATTTGCGGAAACTGTGAAGATAAAAATTCCCAATCTGAATTACCCGGTAAAATAGTGTTGCCCCTACCGTAAAGCCGCAAAATACAAGGTGGTTCTTGAAAAGCGCAAAACATCAAGGTAATTCGCCCATTTTCTTGTAAATGCGCTGATGTTTCGTTTCCGCTCCCTGTCAAATCGAGATAAGCAACTTTGTGTGGTGAAAGAATGCGAAAACTTTCTAATCCTTTGGGAGAAAGATTAACGTGTCCGGTAGAATCTATTGGTGCAGTAGCGACAAAGAAAATCTGTTGGTTTGCAATAAACTTTTGTAATTCTGCGGTAATCGAATCAAAGACTTTAGCCATGATCAGTTATCAGTTATTAGTTATTAATTATCAATTATTAATTATCAATGAATATGGCACTTCTTGATTGAGTTAGTTTTCGACTATCACAGAAGTCGGGTTTTGATAATTATTGTCTGTTACTACAGATATTTATCCTAAAAACCCGACTTCTAACCCCAGGAAAAATCAAGGTTTTCACATCTCGTTTTACTCTGAGTGTTTAAATTGACTGGTAATCCAAAATCTAAAATCTAAAATCTAAAATTCTATGACTGAACGAATTATCTGGATTCACGGTGATTGTCTGAGTCCTAAGAACCCCGCACTAGAAGAATACCCGGATACACCCGCTATTTGGGTTTGGGACGATGCATTATTAAAAGAATGGCAAATTAGTCTCAAGCGGATTACTTTTATTTACGAGTGTTTGCTAGAATTACCAGTTGTGATTCGTCGTGGAAATGTTGCGACCGAAGTTTTAGCTTTTGCAAAGGAACATAATGCGAATAAAGTTGTGACTACAGACAGTCCAAGTCCCCGTTTTAACGCTATTTGCGATGAAATTGAACGTTCAAAAGAATTAGAAATATTTGAAGTCGAACCATTTTTTGAATACGACGGTTTTATCGACCTCAAACGGTTTTCTCGTTATTGGAAAGTTGCTGAAAAATATGTATTTGATTGAATAAACTAATGTGACTAGCTTCAATTACATAAGTCGGGTTTTGACGATAAATATCCCTCACACCACTTTCATAGTCATAAAAACCCGACAAATTAAAATTTAAAATCGCGATCGCTGCGGACTGAAAAATGAGATAGCATTACCTATCATGTGTTTGGAAAATTTCCATGCTATTTCCTTGGTTTGGCAAAGTTCGCGGTTCCGATTCAGTAACTTGTAAAACAAAAATGCTTAATCTCAAACGCTTCGATTTCAAATTATTTAAACTAACAACTAAACTCTCAGCGCCAATTATAGCTACAGTTGGCAGTTTCGCGATCAATTTACCGAGTAATGCTTTAATCAACCCTTTTAGGAAAAACAACGAATATCGTGTATGTGCTGCACGTCTTTTGAGTGTAGGGATTCCAGCCGAAACCACAGCTAGTGCTTGTGCTGCTGCACTTAGACCCCTGGAAGTGTCTTCCTGTGTAGGTCAAATTCAGCGGAGAACTCAAATTCCTGCAACAGATTCACTTTCTTTCTGTAGACAAGCACGTCGTCCTAATGATTTAGCAACTTGCGTTGTTGATATCGGTACCATTCGTCAGGAAGGAGTTAATCCTGCTATTTTAAGCTACTGTAGTCGCAGCTTACTACCAGTTGATTTTGGTCAATGTGTAGTAGGTTTACGTTCTGAAATCGACTTTTCACCCACACAAGCAATGGAAAGTTGTATCAACGCTAGCGATCGCATTAGCAATGTTGTACCTTTATCAAAACCCGGAGTTACTCCCTCTGTAGAATTTAGCCCCACTTTTGAAACAACTCCGATTCGTTAGAGACAAGGGGATGGGGGGATGGGGGGATGGGGGGATGGGGGGATGGGGAGAAATTAACTGTCAACTGTCCACTGTCAACTGTTCACTAACTCCGGTAGTTTCTACAAAAAAATAGGTCGGGTTTCCATCATGAGTAAACCCAACCTAAATGCTTGTTATTCAATTGTGTTTTTGGACATATTTTTGCTAAAATGGGGGAATTGGCATAATCGGCAGTCATTAATATGACTGCTGATTTATTATTCTTCTTTTTTACCGAAAACCATTTGTAAAAGCATTGGCGCTCCACCTACTTGATGATATTTATCTGCCCAAGCACGAATTACTTGATCCAATTCTTCGAGGGCTTCATCTATTCTTTCGGGTGGAATATCCATTTCTTCCAAAACTCGCATTGTATTCCGCTGTTTTTCCGACCACTCCCTCATCATGCGGAAAAATCGGGCAGTATCTTCCACCATAATGTAGGTACGCTCCTCATCATCTGCTGTCGCGTAATACGGACGAGTCAGAGCGTAGAAAGGCATTCCCCAAGGAGAATCAATCCGCGTCACCGTACTCGAATAAAGCAGACGACGCTTGATATGCTCTGCCAAAGCCTCACTTAAAGGCATTTGGTGTCTTGGAGGCATATCTTCTTGGGAACGTTTGTGGAGAAATTCAATTAACTCCAAAAATTCAAAAGAGGTAATTAACTGAGCATCAGGCAGATCGGGCGGCAATTTTTGCTCAATTTGTCTTTTTTCCTCAGATGTCAGACTGGTACCGGGAATACGCGAACGTCCTGGCTGCCAAGGAAATTTTTCCATCCAGACATAAGGAAACTGAATCAAATAGCGCGGTTCCTGAGAACCTAGCATCTTCAATAGTCTTCCTTCAGTCAGCGCTTGTCTGACTTCTTCGACAATGGCTTTTACCCGCTTCGGCTCTAAATGATGCAAATGACCAGTCATTCGCAGGTTTTGACTCTGCTCCAGATAAGTCATGTAAATAGCACACTTAGCAGCAGTTGCAGCTGCATCTAAAAATGCCCCATGTCTGTGCCCGCTAGTTCGCATGGCACTGAAAGCCAAATAAAGCATGATCTGATCCATCGCGCTGGGACCAAGACGTTTGATCAGATCAGTATCGTTATGCATATTACAAACTGTTGAATAGCAGGTTAACAAAATTAATAATTGCAGGAAAGTAAGTAGTATACACCCTATAAGCAGCCTATGTGTTCACTTTAATTTATCTATTATGCGACAACTAAGGGTATTAATGGTAGTGATTAACAACATTTTACCCGTATTTTTACAGAAAAAAGTTAAAACTAACTTTGTTCGTAAAATTGCTATCGCCTTTTTTGTTATTATCTTCACCAATTTATATAGGGGCAGGAATTCAAGGTTGCTATACCCAAAACTGCCCGTACAAAGAGGTTTCGATTGACACGAAGTTTTCCACCTTGGAGCCAACCAGGTAAATGTGCCCTTTTTACATCCCCTGAAAAATGTATGTTAACAGCTTTTGACTGCAAATGTGGCTTTACTATATACAAGTAAGCAATTAGTTAGTTGACAGTGGACAGTTGACAGTTGACAGTTAACAATGTCTCCCCATCCCCTTGTCCCCTTGTCCCCTTGTCCCCTTGTCCCCTTGTCCCCTTGTCCCCTTGTCCCCTTGTCCCCTTGTCCCCCCATCACCTTCCATCTCCCTTCAACTGGAACGAGACGATTTAACCCGGTGTTGCTGTAATTTTTCGATGCTGAAGGCTGCTGCTCCGAAGGTAACTAGTAGAACTCCGAGAACCTGGATTAATGGTAAGGTTTCTTGAATTATGATTCCGGCGAAAATTACGGTTAAAGCTGGAACGCTAGAACCAATTAGTCCTGCTCTTGTGGCACCAAGTTTACGAATACCAAAGTTATTTAGTAAGTAACCGCACAGGGTTAGCACTCCTAAAATGAATGCGCTCAAAACCAGTTCTAAAAAGTTTACTGAATTTATATTTAACCTCCAAGCCGTCGGTAAGGGCAGCATTAAGCCGATAAAACACAAAACTAACATTGTGACGAAGTTAATCAGTGTAAACGGAACTGGATGCAGCTTAGCGGCGCAAATCCGGGTTAATATCACGTAAAATGCAAAACTTATTCCAGCAATAATTCCTGTAGTGCTTCCTAAAGATAAGTTACTCGTACCGCTTGCGGCTCCCCCTAATACTAAAACTATTCCTAAAATAATTGTCCCGTAAGCGAAAGCGCGGAACTTGCTCGGACTCTCTCTAAACAAAAGCCATGATAATAATCCGCTGACAATTGGATACACAAACAAAAGCGCGATCGCCATTCCGGTGAAAACTTGGCTGATGGCTATGTAAAGCATTACCTGGGATAAAAATAAGAAGCATCCACTGATCACTGAGAGCATCAGTACTCTTTTACCCGTAATCTTTGCCGGGGTGCGATTTCCTCTAAGGGATTCTATTAAATTTTGTAAATCTTGCCAAACTCTTGGATAGAGGATTGGTGCCAAAACTAACATTAGAGGTACGACTACCAGCATTCTCAGCATTAAAATCAAGAAACAATTGCCTAAAGTTGGCGATATTAGCTGTTTTAATTCAAATACACCGAATATTTGAGAATTTGGCTCGAATATTACTTTAATTGCAACATTATAAATGGATGTGGCTACCGTGGAGAGGATAATCAACAATAATCCCTTGGGACGCTGCCAAAATGCTTGTATCTGTCCTGAAAGCGGTTGTTGTGTTGTGGTAGGTTGTCTGGGAGCTTCTGAAGCAGTTTGAGGGTAGGTTTCTGGTAAGGAAACATTAGCTCCTCGAACGGTAGAAGTTGCGGTAGTGGTATCCGCAGGTGGGGGAATTATTTCGTCTTGTTCTTCAAATAAACTTGGTGAAAATGTCTGTTGCTGCGGGGTTTCTGTTTCCGAATCGAGAAAATCTTCTAAGGGATCAACTTCTTCCAATGGTTCGTGAACTTGAAATTCCGTCAGGGGGATTCTTTTGGTGGTAGTTTGCAATTCTTGACGAAGACGATTTACCAGTTCTACTAAAATCGCTTCCCCTTGCTCTTGTTGCAATGACATTCGAGACAACTGCTGGGAAAGACTACTTTGATAGTCCTCTAAATCTTGTTGCAGCTGATTAAAAGCCGCATTAAAAGCATTACTTACAGATTCTTGATAGTCAGCTTGGTTGTAAGTTGGGGATTGAAGAGTTGTGTTTCCCGTTGAGCGATTAGCAAGTTTTTCCAGTGAAGCTTGCAACTGCACAGAAATATGATTTCCTAAAACTTGTGCTAGCTGACGCATCAACACCTGTAACTCATCTATTTGCCTTCCCCCTTGTAATTGCTCCCTTTGTTCTTGGAGACGTTTGATATCATCAGCTAAGCGGATTTTTTCGCTCTGTAGACGCTGGACATCATCCTGCAATGATTTGAGCAAATTCCGGTGGATAACTTGTAGTTCCTCAGTGAGAGCCTGCAAAGCAGATTCTGCTGACCCGTATGGCTCATCTGCTCTACGTGGCTTGTCTGGTCCGTGATCAAATCGTCCCATTATGACTTATCCTCTGCCGCTTGTTTGACCACCTTTGTGGCTTGCTATTGACTTATTCGGCGCTAAGATTGTTACTAGTTTTCTGTATTTTCTCAGATAAACTCTCTTTATTTAAATCAATTGATAGCAAGTAGTATAAAAGGTCTTTTAAAAAATATCATTAACAAAGGAATTTACAAAACTTATTTTTATGATTGTAAATCAAGAAACAATTGGTTATCAGTTCTTAATTAATGGGAAATCAACGCTAAGACAGGCAACACATACGAGTGCTGATGCTGTATATTTTGTGCCTATGTCATAATTGCATGACTGTCATAATACTTAGAAAAATGACTTGACAAAAAATAAAACATAAATATTTGATGCAGCTACCTTTTATCGTCTCAAGTATTTGCCAACAATAAGTTTACAGTTTTTGAGGGTTACTTAGATTTGATTTCATGGTTCAAACATTACCTTTATACTTAATTAAACGCACTGAAATTCCTGATACATCTTACACTCAGAATATCAAAAATCCGCATTAAAATTCGAGATTATCCCAGCAACAGCAACCCTCAAAGAGTTACCTACTTATTGTGTGATGAATTTTTAAATAAATACTGGCAAATTAACTAGAATGTTGATTTAGTGGTGTTTGTCATCCCACAATAGGAATAAATTTAGAATAAGGTTAATCACAAGTTTTGCAACCACCTGAAGAACATTTTAGAAAATTAGAAGCTATATTCCAAAAGCACGCTGAAGCCTTAGAATCTGAAGTTCGGGCTTTACAGCAAGCAGACGAAACCGCACAATGGAGTTCGCCATGGAAAAAGATTTATAATTGGCGTTTTTCTAACGCTTTCGCACGTCAAAAGATTTTCCGTAATTGGGGTGCTGATGCTGCTGGATGGGGACTATTACCCGAAAGATTTTATCCTAATCGGGGGAATCATCAAGAATGATCGAGGGATGGAAAGAACCTCACAACCAAGATTGATCCTTCCCCAGCAACATCGAAATTTGTAATCCTATTCCTGTGGATACAAGTATTTGAACAACCCGATATTATACTAAGTACCCGTGCAAAATTAATTTAACATTTTAGTTTGATAGGGAAGAGGGAAAAGGGAAGAGGGAAGAGCGATATAACTCAGTAGTAAATATACAATTAATTCTGCTTACCCACTTATTGAAATTATAAATAATTCAATCACATCAATCACAGAATTTATTTTTCTGCCCACTTAAGGCTTAGTTATGAGTAAAAAAAGCAAGAAAAGCAAAAAATCAAAAACAGATTCTCTTCATATTAGCGCCGACAAAAAGCATCCGGTTAATTCAAACAGTTTAGAAATTGACCATACTTTTAATGAAGATGGTATTCGTCCGGTTGCTAAAAGCAATTTTGATGTGAAAGAAACCTTTAACGTCGAAACTCCCCGTTCAATTGCCAAAAGCGATTATAAGCAAGGTGATACCATTTATGTAGATGGCGATCGCCCTGTTGACCCAAGTGATTTAGAAATTGACCATACTTTTAATGAAGATGGTGTTCGTCCGGTTGCAAAGAGTAATTTTGAAGTAGAAGAAACCTTAAATGTAGATGGAGAAAGACCAATCGCTAAAAGTAACTTTGAAGATAACGAAATAATCAATGAAGACGGTCAACGTCCGGTTGACCCAAGTGATTTATAAATTGACCATATATTAAATATAGATGGTCAACGTCCGGTTGGTAAAAGTAATTTGTAGATATATTACACATGAATTTGCAGTTATTCTGGCAGATGTAGAGACGCGAAATATTTGCGTCTCTAAAAATAAAGTCCTCTTCTATCTATCCCAACACCAAACGAACCAAACTAAAAATAATCGCGCTCAAAACCGCACTCACCGGAAGCGTAATTATCCAAGCAGCAGCAATTCCCCTTAAAGTTTTGAATTGCACCGATTTAATATCTTTGATAATGCCAATACCGACTACACCACCTACAAGTGCATGAGAAGTAGAAACAGGTAAACCCAAACGAGATGCAAGAATTACCGTAGTTGCGGTTGCGAGTTCCGCACAAAACCCACTACTTGGTTCCAAAGTAATAATATTTTCGCCGATAGTCGCAATCACTTTTTTACCCCAAACAGCCAAACCAAACACAATTCCAGCACCACCAATCACGAGAATCCACAGAGGAATATCTAAATCGTAAACGGGGACTTTTCCAGTGCGATTAACATAAGTTATGGCAGCCAAAGGAGCGATCGCATTTCCCACATCATTAGAACCGTGAGCAAACGCAACAAAACAAGCACTCAACAATTGGAACCTAGCGAATATACCCTCAACTGGATTTTGGATTGAGGATTTAAAAAAAGTTTCTCCCCCCATCCCCTTGTCTCCTTGTCTCCCCATCCCCTTGTCCCCCCATCCCCCCATCCCCTTGTCTCCTTGTCTCCCCATCCCCTTGTCCCCCCATCCCCCCATCCCCTTGTCTCCTTGTCCCTAAATCCAACTCTCGCCAACTATAAACTGTAAGTCCAACTGCTGCGGTTGTACCGATAAAAAGTGCAATGTCATGAGACGGTAATTTCAAACCAACTTGCTCAATCAAAAAAGTTGCTAGCGGTTGAGTTGCTTTTGGTAGTACGATGACTCCGAATACTCCCAACAACAATGCACTTAACCAGGGAATCCACTCATTTAACTGTCGCAATTGCTGCGGTTGATCTAAAATCCAACGTTTAATTTGACTGTAAAACAAAGCCGCAATACAACCGCTGATAACTGGTGCAATAATCCATCCCAGAGTAATTATTCCAATTGATGACCACTCAATTGCACCAAATCCAGCTGCTGTGACACTAAAACCGGCGATCGCACCAACTACCGCATGGGAAGATGAAACTGGTAAACCCCGCGATGTGGCAATTTGCAACCACAAGCCACTAGCTAATAATACTGAAAACATTCCAGTTGCAAAAACTTGGGGTACATCCGCAAATAAAGCCGGATTACTGACTTCGGTTACTAAAGTTTGGGATACTTTATTTCCGAATAAAACAGCACCGCTAAATTCTAATATTCCTGCAATTATTAAAGCCTGTTTTAAAGTAACTGAAGAGGAACCTACCGAAGTACCCATTGCATTAGCAACGTCATTTGCTCCCAGGTTCCAAGCAAGATAAAAAGCTAATAAGACAACTATGAAAATGGAAATAGTCATTTAGTTAGAGGTAGGGAATAGGTTAGAGGTCAAAGGTCAAAGGTTAAAGTTCAAAAGTTATAATTCTTAACTCCTAACTCCCGTCCTCCTAACTTTTAACTTCTAACTGGATAAATAAGTATTTTGTAAGTATCTTCAGATGGAGTTACAGCTTCTTCAACTACTACCGATAGATTTTCTCAGGAATAGATGTAACTACCCATTAAATTAATTTCACGACGATACAAAATATTGTTTTAGATTTAATATTCTTTGGGCGATGTTTTCATGCTGAAAAGGAAGATTTGGAAATTCTTACAAAGAATATTAGTTCTTAATACTTATAAAAATTATTTAAATTTCTTTAAAGTTCACTTTTCATGTGTTAAGAAATACTAAAAACATCACACAAATATCAGTATACTACAAACTTATAACTCATCTATAAATTGTTCAGAGGACTAGTATGAACCTAGTCAATAAGTATAAAAAGTTATTGAAATGGAATCGTAGAGTTTGGCTGAGGTTAAAACGCATATTTTTGCTGAGATTTGTAGTAACTAATGGATTGAAATTTTTACTTATCTTGTTACTACTAGTTGGAATTGTAAATTTGATTGATATATTGGACAGAGGTCAAGTAGGAAAATGGGTAACATACCACACTGAAAAACGGGTTAAAAAAACCGATGAACAACCCTTAGAAGACAAGCCTGGAAAACATTTATTTGATGATGTCGAATCTTTAAGTATTCTTGCTGGTTTAATTCTGTTTATTTTGAACTCTCCCGAACAGCAAAAGCGTTCACAATATGAAGCATGGCAAGTAATAAATTCAGCAGAAGGTCAGAAAGGAAGTGGAGGACGTATTCAAGCGCTCCAGGATTTAAATCAAGATAGTATTAGCTTAGCAGGTGTAATAGTTGCTGGTGCAGACCTGACAAAAATTAACCTCCAAGGAGCCGATTTAGCTAGAGCGAATTTAGCAAATACTAAGCTTAATCAGTCTAACTTGTGCGATGCAAATCTTAGTAATACAGACCTAAGTGGTTCTATTCTCTGGGATGCAAATCTGAGTAATGCAAATTTGTGTGATGCAAATCTCACTGGTGCAGACTTTAGTGGTGCAGAATTAGTAGATGCTCAGTTAGTAAACGCCAATCTTAGAGACGCAATCCTTAGAAATACTAACCTCAGTGGTACTGAATTCAGCGATGCAAACCTTACTAAAGCAAATCTGAGAGAAGCAAACTTTAGTAATGCAAATCTTACTGGTGCGAATCTTTCTGGAGCATTAATTAATAATACAAATTTCAGTGGTGCAAATCTTAGTGGTATAGATTTTAGTGGTATTAGTGGTAGAGATTTTAGTGATATAGATTTTAAAGGTTTTAACTTAAATGGCATTAATTTCAGTGGTACCCAGTTATTTGGTACAGATTTTAGAGGTTGTAATCTTAGTGGTGCAAACCTTAGTAATGCCAAAAAACTCAGTGGGATAAATTTAGCTAGAGCAGATTTGAGCGGCGCAAATTTGTGTGGTGTAGACTTTAAAGATGCACAATTGAATGATTTTATCTTCAACGATGTTAACTTAAGTAATGCGGAACTATTAAATGCTCAATTAGTAAATATTCAGTTAGTATATGCAAATTTAAGTGGAGCCGACCTCAGCGGTGCAAATCTTAAAAGTGCCAATCTGAAAAATGCCAATTTATCTAATGCAAATCTTTGTGGCGCAAAGCTAGATGGTGCAAACCTCAGTGGTACAGACTTAAGAGGTGCAAATCTATGTAATGCAAAGCTGTCTAATGCCAACCTATATGATACAGACTTAAGAGATGTAAATCTGATTAATGTAGACCTCAGCGGAGCTAATCTTAAACATTGTTTATACAATAAAAAAACTAAATTACCTGCAAATTTTGATCCGACTCATCAAGGGATGTATTTAATTGCAGCTAATTCTGATCTTAGTAATGCACAACTAAATGGTGCCGATTTAAGCGGTGTAGATTTATGTGGTGCTGACCTCAATGGTGCTGACCTCAATGGTGCAAATCTGAATGGTACTAAATTAATTGGAGCGAAAAACCTTACTATTGAGCAAGTTCAGAAAGCGTTGAATTGGGAATTTGCAAAATATGATAGACGTTTTCTTCATTTGCTTAAGCAAGCAATGAATCAATGATGCAAAAAAATAAGCATGAAATTTGTATTTATTAACAGTATTGATAAATCAAATGAATTAACCATATTTGAGAAACTTTTTAGTTAAAACAGACAAGTATTTTTATCATGAATAATACAAATAATAATTCGGCTAAAGAAATTAATAATCAATTAAATCAAGCTTTAGTTGTAGGAATTAATAATTACGAATGCAGGAAATTAAAAAATCTTCACGTACCTAATGTTAATACAAAGAATATAGATATTAGAATCAAAAAACATTTTCAAGTAGAGCGGATAAAAAAAGCTAGTCGGAAACAACTCAAAGAAGAAATTGTCAAACTGTTTAAACCAGAAGGACAGTATCCAGAAATAGCATTACTATATTTTTCCGGATATGTACTTACTAGAAACCAAGGGATTTCAGAAATATATTTAGCAACTAGTGATTCTAATCCCTCTCAAGAGTATGAATTAGGAGTATCTCTACGATGGTTGAAAAAAATATTACAAGAAAGTCCTGTAGAACAGCAAATTATTATTTTAGATTGCTGTCATCAACAATATACGAGATTAGATTTAAATAAATTACTTCCTGGAAATCAAAGTGGTAAAGATAGATTTTGTATTGCTTTATTCCATAAATCGGATAGTTCTTTTCAAGATAGGAATAAAAGGTGTAGCGAGTTGACTGGTGCGATACTAAATGAATTAAAATCTAAACAAGGAGAAAGTATCGATCATAAAATACTAATTCAAAGATTGAAAGGTTACGAAAAATCTTTGAAAAGATGTGGAGATTTTAAGCGGATATCTTTTGGAAAACCAATTTATCTTTTATTTGGTGACAACAAATCTGATAATGGCAATGTTCAAGACGACTATATTATTCCACAAGATAGTAATAATCCTTACAAGGGTTTAGCTTATTTTGACTGTGAAGATGCTAAGTATTTTTACGGTCGCGATCAACTGACTGATGAATTATTAGAAAAAGTCCGCGAACACTACTTTTTAGCGATAATGGGGGCTTCCGGAAGCGGAAAATCCAGCCTGATTAGAGCGGGTTTAATTTATCAAATCGAACAAGGGGAACAGATATCCGGTAGTGAAAACTGGAAAACTTATATTTTTCAACCAGGTAAAAATCCTCTACAAAGTTTAGCAGAAAAATTAGATATAGAAGTAGCTGAATTGAGAAGTAAAGGTTCTCAATATTTGAAAAATTTTATTGAGCAGATTGATACTTCACGAGTAGTTATAGTAGTAGATCAGTTTGAGGAAGTTTTTTCTTTGTATAAAGATACTGAAGATAATTATCAAGAAAGAGAAAAGTTTTTTGAATGTCTATTAGGTGCTTTAGGAAAAGTTAACAATAATAAACTTTGTCTGGTATTAGGAATAAGAGCAGATTTTTTCGGGAAATGTGCCGAACAAGATTATCAAGGACTTGCAAGAAAAATTCAGCACCATCTGATAGCTGTAACACCAATGAATACAGATGAGTTGAAACAAGCTATTGAAAAACCAGCTAAACAATTCGGTTATAAAGTTGAACCAAGACTTGTCAAGAAATTAGTTGAAGACGTGGAAAATGAGCCAGGAAGTTTACCTTTATTACAATATGCTCTACAAGAACTTTGGAAACAGCGTACTGAAGAACCTAAATTTTTAACACTTAGTGCATACGATAAGCTGGGAGATTCAAAGGGAATAAAAGGAATTTTAGAAAAACACGCTAATCAAGCTTATGAATCTTTAGACGAAGATGGAAAACAAATCGCAAAATTTATTTTTATTAGATTAACTAAACCAGGAGATGGTACAGGAGAAACTCGCAGCAAAGTGGCTAAAGCTAAGTTATTAAAAGCTAAATCATATTCTCCACAGCAAATTAATCAAGTTATTGAAACTCTTGCCATCAACAATTTAATCACTATAAGTGAAGAGATTCTGGATAATAATCAAAAAGCTGAGGTAGTTAATTTAAGTCATGAAGCTTTAATTCGTCACTGGTCAAAATTACGCGAATGGCTTTATACAAATCGTAATAATACTGAATTAAAAGAATATATTGAAGAATCAGCTAAAAAATGGAGAAGAACAGGCATTAAAGATTATCTATATACAGGAGAAGCATTAAAAGCAGCGGAAACTTTTATTGACGAATTTGGATATATTTTACCTTTAACAAACGAAGCTCTTAAGTTTATCGAAGAAAGTCGAAAATATCGAGAAGAACAAAAACGCGAAGAAGAAAAACAACAAAAGCGCGAAGAAGAAAACCAAAAACGCGAATACGAAAAACGACAGAAGCGCGAAGAAGAAAACCAAAAACTACGTCGAATTATCAAATTAATTATTCTTATCGGATTAACATTTATTTTCTCTTTATTAGGCTTTGTATTATTTTTGGAAGTACAAAAAAAATGTCGGTTTTGGTAGTGATATTATGTTCGGTTAAACAGTTGTAATAAGGGAAACGGAGAAAAGGAAGCGCAACAACCCACGTAGGTGAGTTTGATTTGTATAGCAGCGATTTCAACCGCCGGTATTATTAAACTGCCCTATATGGGCTATCTATAATGACTCAAACATAATATATGAACGAAATATCCGAACAACAACCCACGTAGGTGGGTTTGGTTTGTGTAGCAGCGATTTCAATCGCCGGTATTATTGCTTTATTAAATGATCTATAATCACCAGCAGCAATAGTTCCTTTGTTCAATTTACTACTAAATCATCCAGATTGGCTAAACAAGTAACTGTATTATTTAGACAATTTAGATAATTATCCTACTAGTGGTAATTGTCATAACACATTTTTGAGTAAGTACTCATACGGTGACAAAAACACAGTACAGTTACGCAATAGTCACTGTTATTAAGGGATTTTTCAGCGTATACATCAGCAAGATTACAGGTTTAAAATTACTGTTACACTTATACTCAAAGCATATATTTACCAGCTTGTAACTTGAAATCCAATTAGGGATTTGGTCTTAGAATCCTTGTCAAGCAAAGAAAATATCCCTACAAGGGTTCCTATCTATTATGCTGGTAACTGGTTATTAGTAGAACATATTACTCACAAAACCAGATTAGAAAAATATGAGTAAAAAAAAATACTATTTAGCAAATTATCCGGATGCAGTATTTCAAACTAAGTACTAGTGAAGTGGATAGTTCAAAAATAGACATCTACTATGCGTACAGCCATTTCACTTTTAGTTACAAGTTTCGTATTCGGCTCCTTAGCTGTTACCTTCCAAGGAATTGAAGATACTTTAGTAAATCAAATGTTTTCTAACTCCGGAGAACAAGAATTACTATTAAGTAGATCCAATTCAAACAATCCTAAAGCACCTCATCGAGGTAGTGGACGTAGAGAGTTTGTCGAATATTCCATTCGTGCTTAATTCTGCTTTATCTCCACTAAGAATGCAACGCATAGAACCAGTTAGTCGTGTTATCTCAAGTACATTCAAGTTTCGTTTTTAGGGTGTTAAAAACCACCATTTACCTTTTGCACTTCGTGCAGATATAATTTTTACAACACGACGTTGTTAGATAATTGTTCGTTATTGTTTTATTTCCGTCTATCTGTATAAATAGCCAGTCAAACCTCAAGTATCAAATACCTATATCGACTGTCTATAGCATCATCCGCTTCTCAAAGAAAAATTTTCCTCCCGCACTTCTACCACTGATTGTTTTATCCTCAATTTGTCTCCATATTTAGAATCTGATTTCTGCAATCAAAAAAACAGAATATCTAATTTAAATATGCTTATAGAGGATAAACCAAGGATAATTGATGTTGCTCAGATTTGCTGCAACTGCTTTCTTATTAATTGAGCAGATAATATCTGCTGTCGGGAGGTTGGTTTTTTTTGACTTAATGTATCTAAGTAAAACAAGTACAAGTAACAAGTAACTTCATTTACGTTCCCCAGTGGAAAATCAAGATTACTCAGTTATTGTGCTTGGTTGTAAATTTGATTTAATCGGTTCACCTGTATATTATGTATCGTGTTCTTACATTTAAAACTAGAGGCAAAATTCGTCTCTAGTTTTTTGCTTTCTATTTATAAAAAAAGGCTTTTTCGCTACACTTAAAACTTATAAAGACGTAGCAATGCTACGTCTCTACATGGATTATTCGTTAATCAACAAAAACTTATGCTGATGGTTTACGAGCAATCAAATATTTACTCATGTGATGAACCTGCATTTCAACGTTTTCAAAACCAGCTTTTTCCAAACGTTCCACTAAATTATCAGTCATGTAATTTCTATAATAAGGTTCGTGGAAAGTTTCATAGAAATTGTGCATTGCAGGTTCCACTTCTGGTGAATCACTTAATTGAACTGAGTCGCAAATAATAAAAGTTCCACCCGGTTTTGTAACTCGGAAAGCTTCATTAATTATCCGTTGACGTATCACTGCTGGTAATTCATGGAACAGAAATACACAAGTTACAGCATGGAAATAGTTCTCTAAATAAGGTAACTCTTCAGCATTCGCTTGTAACAGTTGCGGTAATTCTCCGGGAATTTCCGATAGTAGTTGATTCGCTTTTCGTAAATAGTTTGGTGACAAGTCTGTACCAAACAGCGATGCTTGAGGTAAAGCTGCTCTAATCATCTTCAATGTGCGCCCGGTACCGCAAGCTACATCTAAAATACGTTGTTGAGATGGTGGTACATCAGCGAATACTTTTAACCCATCTTTTAATGGAGCCAAAATTCTGCGTCGCATTGCATCAGCAGCACCATTAAACAGAATTTCTACCTGTAAATCGTATAGGTTAGCAGATAATTCGCTCAAATAACCATCAGTTTGATGATGGAAATTCCGCACGTAATATTGGGGATAATATGTCGTATCTATATTGGGAGAAAATTCTTTATATTTGTCCGACTTAGCTCGCTCCCAAATTTGGGGTAAATCCATCCATAGTTGTGGGTAGTAAACAAAAAAGTCCTCCCAAGGATTATCAAAAAGCAGACTTTTGGGATATACACCTCTTTCTGCATCTTGCCAATCAACTTCTAATAAACTATTTAGACGCTGTTGAAATTTTGGCAATAACTCGGTTGGAATCGGTGTTACTTTCTTCTCTACTGGAGATAAAGCTTTCATTAGCTGCGTACTCAGGGTTTTGTGAGCTAAACCAAAAATTGTTTTACCCTGCTGAAAGGTTTGATAAGTCAGTTTTGTTAAAGTGTCTGGCATAGGAATTCTAAATTTTGTTACCTATTCTCATTTTATGGAAATATTTCTTAATAAACAATTGATCAAGGTTGAAAAAAAATCCGTTGATTACGTAAATATATATCTAAAGGAGGATGTGATTACGTAAGTCTGGGGGTGCTGAATACCTTTAACAGTTATCAGTTATCAGTTATCAGTTATCAGTTATCAGTTATCAGTTATCAGTTAAAAACTGTAAATCAATTGGGAGTCAGAGTCCCCCATTTCCGGCAAGTGGTGTGTTTCAGTCGGGGTTAAATCCCCGACTGAAACCGGGCAGGACTGATAACTGTTCACTGTTCACTGATTTAATTAGTTATGCCGGGTTGTAAAGACGCGAAATTTCACGTCTCTACGTGGATTTGTAGAACCTGGCGAGAGTCTACATCTCCCGAACAACAGGTTTATTATCTTTAACTTCGCCAATTAAAACTTTATCTACACAATTGACGAAAATACCGTTTTCCAAAACACCGGGAATATTGTTAAGTGTTTTTTCGAGGTTTTCGGGGTCGCTAATGTTATCAAATCTGACATCAACTACCATGTTACCTTGGTCGGTAATTACGGGACCGGCTTTTTTGACACCCATACGGATTTCTGGTTTACCACCAAGTTTGGTAATAGCTTGCATTGCGGGGGTAATTGCCATGGGAATAATTTCGACAGGAACAGCAAAAACCTCACCCAAGCGTTGAACTAATTTACCGCTGTCTACAACTACAATAAATTGATTTGCGAGGTAGTCTACAACTTTTTCGCGGGTATGTGCAGCACCACCACCTTTAATGAGATTTTTATTCGGATCTACTTCATCTGCACCATCGATCGCAATATCAATATGATCAATCGCGTCTAAAGTCGTTAAAGGTACGCCATATTGCTTGGCTAAAACTTCCGATTGGAAAGATGTGGGGATACCAACAATGTCTGTTAATTCACCAGATTTAAGGCGATCGCCAAGAAATTGAATGGTAAAAGCGGTAGTTGAACCCGTTCCCAATCCGACAATAGAACCGGATTTAACTAAATTTGCAGCGGCTTTACCTACTTCTTGCTTCATCAACTGTACAGGGTCTGCTGTTGCGGTCATTCCCAAAACTCCTCTTCATAAAACGCCTTCCTTACTACATAGTATCCGTCGAGGGGCAAAATTTGATAATTTCCATAATTGATCCTGATATTTGAGGTTGAAGAATACTGAGGAAAACTACAAAAATCACGAAACCACAGAGCTAACTTTATTGTCAGTTAAACTTGGTAGCATTTTAACAACAATTGGAATCATGGGTAAATTTATCAGTACGCTTTCATTAATCTTTTTAATACAAGGGTTTCCTGTAAGTGCTTATGCTCAACAAGAGCAAAACATCGAACAAAAACCGAATTTGGTAAATATTGAAGAGGAACAACCGCAAGATTTTCAGCAATCATCTAGTGCTATTAAACGAGTAGTAGCAGCAAATTTAATGAGTAATTTCTCAGATGGCAATTTTTACCCCGAAAGATTAGTGAGTCGGGCAGAATTAGCCACGATTATGGTAAAAACCTTTAAACTTGATAGAAGAAATATTCCAGCAGAAGATGTAAAAGTTGCGGATGTTCCATCTTCTCATTGGGCATACAAAGATATTCAAACAGTTTTGAAAACTGACATCATGAGAGGTTATCGGGGAAATTTATTTTTCCCCAATCAAAGAGTTACGAGAGCCGAAGGTTTAGCAATATTTGCTCAAGCTTACGGAGTATTCCAGTTTTCAGATAATACAGTCGTTGATATACTTTCGACCTATTCCGATGCCGAATCAATTCCCAATTGGGCAAGAAGAGCAATTGCCACCGTTGTTGCTGAAGGATTGATCAACGATACTCAAGGTAAACTTAATCCCCTCAAACCGATGACTCGTGGAGATATAGCTTCAGTCTTGAGTGAATATCTAGAAAGACAGCAACAACAACCCAATACACCAGTAGTTCCCGGAGGTTCAGTGAATCCGCAACCGGGATTTTAAAAGGTTAAAGGTCAAAGGTGAGGAGTTATTACTTATTATTTACCATCCCCTTGTCCCCTTGTCCCCTTGTCCCCTTGTCTCCCCATCCCCCCATCCCCTTGTCTCCCCATCCCCCCATCTCCCCCAAATTTCCATTCCCGTGGGACAATTAATATACAAATAATTGTAGAGAGGAAAACCCAGTAGATATGCACCTGAGTGAAATTACTCATCCGAATCAGCTGCACGGGTTATCGATTCGGCAACTACAGCAAATTGCTCGTCAAATTCGAGACAAACATTTACAAACAGTAGCTGCTACCGGGGGACATCTTGGTCCTGGGTTGGGTGTTGTTGAATTAACGTTGGGGCTTTATCAAACTCTGGATTTAGATCGAGATAAAGTTATTTGGGATGTGGGACACCAAGCATATCCCCATAAATTGATTACAGGACGTTACAATCATTTCCACACCTTACGACAGAAGGATGGAGTTGCAGGCTATTTAAAGCGCTGTGAGAATAAATTTGACCATTTTGGTGCCGGACACGCTTCTACAAGCATTTCAGCAGGTCTAGGAATGGCGTTGGCACGAGATATGAAGGGAGAAAATTTTAAAGTCGCTGCTATCATTGGCGATGGAGCCTTGACTGGTGGTATGGCTTTGGAAGCTATCAATCACGCCGGACATTTGCCTAATACGAATTTACTCGTTGTCCTCAACGACAACGAAATGTCAATTTCTCCTAACGTCGGTGCAATTCCTCGCTACTTGAATAAAATGCGGTTGTCTCCACCAGTGCAGTTTATCAAGGATAATTTTGAGGAACAATTTAAGCAGCTTCCTTTTCTTGGTGAGTCTCTGACACCGGAACTCGAACGCATCAAAGAAGGAATGAAACGCTTAGCGGTTCCCAAGGTAGGAGCAGTTTTTGAAGAACTCGGTTTTACCTACATGGGACCTGTTGATGGTCATAATTTGGAAGATTTAATTGCGACTTTCAAGCAAGCCCATAAAATACCCGGACCAGTTTTAGTTCATGTTGTAACAACGAAGGGTAAGGGTTATGACATCGCTGAAAAAGACAAAGTAGGCTATCATGCCCAAAGTCCGTTTAATTTAACAACGGGTAAAGCGATTCCTTCAAGTACGCCAAAACCACCTAAATACTCAAAAGTTTTTGCTCATACTTTAGTAAAACTTGCCGAACAAAACCCGAAAATCATCGGAATTACCGCCGCAATGGCCACAGGAACTTGTTTAGATAAACTGCAAGCCAAGTTACCCAAACAGTATATAGACGTAGGGATTGCCGAACAACACGCTGTTACTCTGGCTGCTGGATTAGCTGCTGAAGGGATGCGTCCGGTTGCCGATATTTATTCGACATTTTTACAGCGTGGTTACGACCAAATCATTCATGATGTTTGTATCCAAAATTTACCCGTATTTTTCTGTTTAGATCGAGCGGGAATTGTTGGTGATGATGGTCCCACCCATCAAGGAATGTACGATATTGCCTATATGCGCTGCATTCCCAACATGGTGATGATGGCACCCAAAGATGAAGCCGAACTTCAGCGCATGACAGTAACGGGTGTTAACTATACTAATGGTCCGATCGCGATGCGTTTCCCTCGCGGTAATGGTTATGGTGTGCCGTTAATGGAAGAAGGTTGGGAACCTTTGGAAATTGGTAAAGGCGAAATTCTCCGTAACGGCGATGATGTATTGATGATAGGCTACGGTTCTATGGTGAATTCGACGCTACAAGCAGCGGAAATTCTCAGCGAACACGGAATTGAAGCCACCGTCATCAATGCTCGTTTTTGTAAGCCTTTGGATACGGAACTCATGTTCCCCCTCGCAAGAAAAATCAAGCGAGTTGTCACCTTAGAAGAAGGTTGTTTAATGGGTGGTTTTGGTTCTGCGGTTGCAGAAGCGTTATTAGATGCCGATATCTTAGTACCAATCAAACGTTTCGGTGTACCAGATGTTTTAGTTGACCATGCCAAACCCGAGCAAAGTAAGGCAGAATTAGGTTTAACTAGTCCCCAGATTGCCCAAAGAATTTTAAAAGCTTTCTTCAGCAATCAACCATCCGCTGTAATTTAATTACAATAAATTGCTAAGAGATGGAATGAGGAGTTAGGAATTGTAGAGACGTAGCAATGCTACGTCTGTACGGGAGTGAGGAGTGAGGACTTAGGAGTTAGGAGTGAGGAGTTAGGAGTTAGGAGTGAGGAGTTAGGAGTTAGGAGTGAGGAGTTAATAAGAATTATTTTCTCCCCATCCCCTTGTCCCCCCCTTTCAAGGGTAGGTTTTTTAGATTAAGCCTATTTTTTTGGTTTTAGAACTAAAATCATTGGCTATAACCTTGAAATTACGTTTAACTCTTGAGAAAATTCTCAACTATTTATCTAAAACCTAAATACCTACCCTTGAAAGCTTGTCCCCCCATCCCCTTGTCCCCCTATCCCCCCATCCCCTTCCCCATCCCCTTCCCCATCCTCTCTTAGTAATTAAATTCCTAACTCAAGGTAAGATGTCGCAAAATAATCTCGTATATCCTGTAATTTGGCAAAATAATTCGGTTTCTTTAATCGACCAAACTCGTTTACCTGCGGAGTATTCCTACGTGGAAATTCACCGTAGCCAAGATATGGCTCAGGCAATTAAAACTATGATTGTCCGTGGTGCGCCTGCAATCGGAATTGCTGCTGCATATGGTATATATCTAGGAGCGCGGGAAATTGAAACAAGTAACCGCGATGAGTTTATACAACACCTAGAAAATGTCGCCCAAATGCTGCGCGAGACTCGTCCGACAGCAGTTAATTTGTTCTGGGCAATTTCACGTATGCTGAAGGCTACTTATGAAACAATCGGTACCATAGAAGAAATTAAACAAACTCTGCTCGAAACCGCCCACGCGATTCATAATGAAGACCTGCAAACTTGTCATAGAATTGGCGATCGCGGTTTGTTAGCATTACCGGAAACACCAGAAAAGTTGACTTTACTGACTCACTGTAATGCTGGTGGGTTGGCAACTGCGGGTTATGGTACTGCTTTAGGTGTAGTGCGATCGGCTTGGCGGGAAGGACGTTTAGAAAGGCTTTTCGCTGATGAAACTCGTCCGAGATTGCAAGGTGCTAAACTCACTACGTGGGAGTGCGTTCAAGAAGGTATTCCGGTAACTTTGATTACTGATAGTATGGCAGCCCATTGTATGAAGCAGAATTTAATTCATGCTGTGGTTGTCGGTGCTGACAGAATTGCTGCAAATGGTGATGCTGCTAATAAAATTGGTACTTATAGTTTGGCAATTGTTGCCAAAGCTCATAATGTACCGTTTTTCGTGGCTGCACCTCTTTCTACGGTTGATTTTTCCATTACTGACGGTAGACAAATTCCGATTGAGGAACGTAATTCTGCGGAGATTTACCAAGTAGGAGAAACTATCCTAACTCCAGAAGGTGTAAATTATTATAATCCCGCTTTTGATGTGACTCCAGCAGAATTAATTACAGCAATTATTACGGAAGAGGGTGTATTAACACCAGCAGATTTAACAAAATACCAAAATAAGCAAATGGTTTAGTTATTGGTTTGAGTTTGCTGGCATCTATCTGAGAAATAATCGAATTAGAATTTAGATTTTTTATCGTTTTTATCAGTCGGGTTTTATTACTATGAAAGTGATGTTACAGATATTTATCCTAAAAACCCGACTTTTTTAAATCAAACTTAACTTGAATTTAATTTAATTTAATTTAATTTAATTAAATTTAATTTAATTTAAATTCAACCAAAGTTTTTAGCGAACATACTTAACTGATAATAGTTTTTTTAGAGTGCAATTACTCAGTTCAACAAAAGCTAAATTTAAAATTGTAAAAAGTAAATCCAAATATTCATTTTATTTATGTTTGATTATGACAATTTGTCATACTAGGTATTTTCTTTATCCAGATAAAAATTTGAATAGAAAAAGCTTTAGAGAATCTTAAACTTTAATTACTTTTGTGCAATTAAATACAGTGAATAAATATTACAAAATCTAACATATTATTGCTAATATTGAAGCGCAAGCATTTAGCGACTAGTTTGCTAAAAATGTAAAGAGAAATACAATGTTTGAGAATCTTCTTCCGGCTTTAAACGAGCATAACTTACCTTATCCAGATACCATCCATCCTATCGTGGTTCATTTTGTGATTGCGATGGTTCTATTTGCATTCTTGTGCGACGTAATAGGTTATTTTACTAAAAATTATCGACTTTTTGAAGTAAGTTGGTGGAATATGTTTTTTGCGACAATTTCCATCTTTATTGCGATTATTTTTGGTCAGATTGAAGCGGGTTTATCATTAGCTTATGATGCAGTTGAACCAGTGCTGAATTTACATACCATAATTGGTTGGTCGCTTTCGGGAATCATTGCTGCAATTACAAGTTGGCGTTATGTAATTCGTTTGCGCGATTCTAAAACTATACCAATTTCTTATTTAGGAGTAGGACTTCTTTTAACAATGTTAGTCTGTGTTCAGGTCTATCTTGGAGATAAACTAGTTTGGGTTTATGGACTACATACAACTCCAGTGGTAGAAGCTATCAAAGAGGGGATTTTGTAATGAATTCAGAACTTATTCAACAGTTAGATTTAGGAGCAAATGGATTACCTTATACTATCCCGATTCATCCTAATTTAGTGCATTTAACATTGGGATTATTTATTATTGCTATTGCCTTTGATATGGTTGGAGTGTTTTTCACATTAGAAAAACCAGTCTTCAAATTTTTAGCGATTAAAGCTACTCGTTCGAGCTTTTTTGATGTGGGCTGGTACAATATGCTGGCTTCGGCAATCATTACATTTTTTACAGTTGCAGCAGGTTTCTACGAAATCATGTTAGCGCAGACCCAAACTGAAGTAAAAAGTGCTTGGGGATTGGGAGCAATGGAAACAATGCTTTGGCATGGTGTAGGAGGTGTTGTATTATTAACACTGATTGTGGGAATGACAGTATGGCGTGGATTTCAGCGCTATAAGTGGCGTAAAGATAGGGCTTTACAAGTCCAGTGGAGTTATTTAGCTGTTGGAGTATTCATCATGTTTATTATGTACCTCCACGGAACATTAGGAGCGCATATGGCTGGTGAATTTGGTATACATAATACCGCCGATAATTTACTGCGATTGGGACAAGATCCTAATGCTTTATTGAAGTAAATGAACAGTTAACAGTTATCAGTTAACAGTTATCAGTTACCAACTAACAACTAACCACTAACAACTAACCACTAACAACTATTTCTTACTTATGAAAAGACGCGAGATTATATCAATAATTGTCAGTGCGATTATTCTAGCTGTTGTTAGTTTATGGATTGGACAACAAGCTTATTCTTGGCTTCCTCCACAAGCTGCAAGTGAATCTCTATTAATAGATGATTTATTCAGCTTTTTAGTAACAATCGGTGCATTTATCTTTTTGGGAGTTACAACTGCACTATTGTATTCGGTTATTTTCAATCGTGCGAGTAAATATGACGTTAGCGATGGTCCGCCGATTGAAGGTAATATTACTTTAGAGGTTATCTGGACAGCAATTCCATTTGTGTTAGTGATTTGGATTGGAGTTTATAGTTACCAAATTTACGACCAAATGTCAATTCTCGGTCCAATGGAACATCACCATATGTCCATGGGAATGAAATCGGCTAATGCCCAGCCAATTTCACAAGCATCAGAAACAGTTGAAAAGCCTGAAAGAATAGAAGTCACAGCTAAACAATGGGCTTGGATTTTTGACTATCCTAAAGCGAATATTAGCAGTACCGAATTGCACTTACCTGTCAACGAACGCGCTTATCTAACACTGCAATCACAGGATGTGATACATGGTTTTTATATTCCTGCATTTCGGGTAAAGCAAGATGTAATTCCCGGTGAAACAATCAACTTTGAATTCACCCCCATCCTCGAAGGTAAATATAGATTGCGAGATTCACAGTATAGTGGTACTTACTTCGCTGCAATGCAGGCTGATGTTGTTGTAGAATCTGCTGAAAAATATCATCAGTGGTTAAAAGAAGCATCAAATCGTCAACCATCTCCCGCATTCAATCAAGCAGCGTCCGAATATAGCAGATTTACAGATAAAGCAATTAACAGTAATTGGCCAACAGTTAAGCCGGCGGAACCTCCTGTAGTTAATTATCACAGTTAAAGATCAAAGGTTATAAGTTAAAGGTTAAAGGTTAAAGGTGTAATAACTCCTCACTCCTCACTCCTAACTCCTAACTCCTCAATTTCAATCCAAAATCTAAAATCTAAAATCCAAAATTGAAATGACTAGCACTCAAAGCGAAAAAAGTGAAGTTGTTAGCGAACAACATCATCATCATCATCATCCTCCAGCAACTTGGAAAACCTACTTTACTTTCAGTACCGACCATAAAGTAATTGGTATCCAATATATAGTTACTGCCTTCGTATTTTTCCTGATTGGTGGTATTTTCGCGATGATTATTCGCGGCGAATTAATTACCCCAGAATCAGATTTGGTAGACCGCACCGTTTATAACGCTATGTTTACCATGCACGGTACGGTAATGTTGTTTATGTGGACATTTCCGGTACTGGCAGGTTTGGCGAACTACCTCGTACCTTTGATGATTGGAGCCAGGGATATGGCGTTCCCTCGTTTGAATGCTCTTGCCTTTTGGATGGTTCCAGTGTTTGGAATTATACTTATGGCGAGCTTCTTCGTTCCTGGGGGTCCCGCACAAGCTGGTTGGTGGTCTTATCCGCCTGTAAGTACCCAAAATCCCACAGGTCTTTTATTTAACGGACAATTCCTGTGGCTGGTAGCTGTGGCATTATCGGGGGTATCTTCAATTTTGGGCGCAGTTAATATTGTTACCACAATTTTTCGGATGAGAGCGCCGGGAATGGGCTTTTTCAAAATGCCTGCTTATGTGTGGACGGTATTAAGCGCTCAGATGATTCAATTGTTTGGATTACCTGCATTGACTGCTGGTGCGGTAATGTTGTTGTTTGACCTCAGCGTGGGAACTAGTTTCTTTGACCCGGCTAAGGGTGGCGACCCAGTTTTGTACCAGCATTTTTTCTGGTTCTATTCACATCCTGCGGTATACGTAATTATACTGCCTATATTCGGGATTTTTTCCGAGATATTTCCGGTATACGCTCGCAAGCCGCTATTTGGTTACAAGGTGGTAGCCGTTTCATCGCTGATTATCACTGGATTGAGTGCTGTGGTATGGGTTCACCATATGTTTGCTAGCGGTACTCCCGGTTGGATGCGGATGCTGTTCATGTTCTCCACAATGTTGATTTCTGTACCTACTGGAATCAAGGTATTTGCTTGGGTAGCGACTATTTGGGGAGGTAAGTTACGGCTTGATACACCAATGTTATTTGCATTGGGTGGATTAGTGATGTTTGTCTTTGCTGGCATCACTGGTATTATGCTGGCTGCGGTTCCCATTGACATTCATGTTAATAATACTTACTTCGTCGTCGGTCACTTCCACTATGTAATTTATGGTGCAACGGTAATGGGTATTTATGCTGCCTTATACCATTGGTTCCCCAAGATGACTGGAAGGATGTATTACGAAGGTTTGGGTAAGTTGCATTTTTGGTTGACCTTTATCGGTGCAAACCTCAACTTCTTTCCCATGCACCCTTTAGGATTACAAGGAATGCCGCGTCGAGTCGCTTCCTACGACCCAGAATTTGCATTTTGGAATGTAATTGCGAGTATCGGTGGATTTATTTTAGGAATGTCCACGTTACCGTTTTTACTTAATATGATCAGTTCATGGGTTGATGGTAAGAAAGCACCAGATAATCCTTGGAGAGCAATTGGTTTAGAGTGGTTAGTTTCTTCACCACCACCTGTCGAAAACTTTGAAAAACAGCTACCAATTGTGATTGCTGAACCTTATGGTTATGGAAAATCAAAACCAGAAGATTTAGTTGCTAACCCTGCGGATTTGAATTGATATAGACCTAACCCCCAGCCCCTTTCCATAATAGTTGTAGAGACGCGATATATCGCGTCTCTACATCTTCCGGAATAACCAACAGAATTAATTATGAATACTACAAACGGGAATATGGCACAGGTTAAACAAGAAAATACATTGGATGAATTACAGTTATCAAATAGTGCAATTTTAGCCGCACACGAACATGATGAAGAAGGCAATAGTATGTTTGGCTTCATTGTGTTTTTACTTTCGGAAAGCGTGATTTTTTTAAGTTTTTTTGTGGGATATATAGTCTACAAAACAACAGCTACAGATTGGCTACCACCAGGAGTTGAAGGCTTAGAAGTTCGAGAACCTGCTATAAATACAGTAATTTTGGTTTCGAGTAGTTTTGTTATTTATTTTGCAGAAAGAGCTTTAAAAAATCATAACGTTTGGCTTTTTCGCCTATTCTGGTTATTAACAATGGCGATGGGAAGTTATTTTCTATATGGTCAAGCTGTTGAATGGAATAGTCTGGAATTTAGTTTTACATCAGGTACATTCGGTGGAAGTTTTTATTTGTTAACTGGTTTCCACGGTTTACACGTTTTTACTGGTGTATTATTACAGCTAACTATGTTAATTCGTTCATTTATTCCTGGTAATTACGAAAAAGGTCATTTCGGTGTAGATGCAACTTCATTATTTTGGCATTTTGTTGATGTAATCTGGATTATTTTATTTCTACTTCTCTATATTTGGCAATAAGAATAGGTCAAAGGTCAAAGGTTAAAGGTTAAAGGTTAAAAGTCTAAGGTGTAATAACAACCAACTCCTAACTCCTAACTCCTAACTCCTAACTCCTAACTCCTAACAACTAACAACTAACAACTAACAACCAAGAATTAACTATGATTATTGATGACCAACATTACGATGTAATAATTATCGGAACTGGTGCAGGTGGAGGAACTTTAGCTCGTAAATTAGCACCTAGTGGAAAGAAAATTCTCGTTTTAGAACAAGGAGAATTTTTAGCAAAAGAAAGTTCGCAATTAGTTGATGTGGAGGTTTTTAAAAAAGAAAATTTCCACGCACCAGAACAATGGTATGAAGAAGAAGGTGACTTTTTCTATCCTCAAACTAGCTATTCTGTCGGTGGTAATACAAAAATTTATAGTGGTGTATTACAACGGATGCGGGAACAGGATTTTGAAAAAGTTCAGCATCAAGATGGTATTTCTCCGGAATGGGAAGTTAAATACAAAGATTTTGAACCTTACTATACAGAAGCTGAAAAACTCTATCAAGTCCACGGTCAAACAGGTGATGATTTAACCGAACCTTCTCGTAGTCAAGGTTTTCCTTTTCCTGTAGTTGATAGTGAACCACAAGTAGAAGATATTTGTAATAGTATCTCCAAACAAGGATTACATCCAGCATATCTTCCGATTGGAATCGGAGAAGAAGGACGAACTGATGCAGAAGATACTGGAATTTCTCCGGCAATTAAAGCTTATGATAATGTAACACTGAAAACTTCTGCAAAAGTTGTATGTTTACACACCAACCCTTCAGGTAAAGAAGTTAAAGCTGTAGAAACAAAAATTGGAGAACAATCTTATTTGTTCATGGGAAACATTATTGTACTTTCTTGTGGTGCAATAAATTCCGCAGCATTACTATTACGTTCTGCTAATGAAAAACATCCTAAAGGACTTGCAAATAGTTCTGATTTGGTGGGACGTAATTTGATGAAACAATTGATGACGGTATTGGTACAGCTTACTAACAATAGTAATTCTGGATTGTTTCAAAGAACCCGTTATATTAATGATTTTTATTGGGGTGATGAAAATTTTGCTTACCCCATGGGTCATATTCAAAATTCTGGTGGTATTCTTCAAGATGTAATTTTCTCTGAATCACCACCACTTTTATCAGTTGTAGCCAAATTAATGCCAGAATTTGGCTTAAAACAGTTAGCAAAACGTTCTATCGGTTGGTGGTTACAAAGTGAAGATTTACCAACACCAAAAAATCGCATTCGTGTGGATAATTCCAAATTATATATAAACTATAAAGCCAATAACACCGAAGCACATGACCGTTTAGTTTATCGTTGGATTGATGTACTCAAAGCGATTGATGGAAATAAACAAAATATTTATCCTCGTGGTGAAGTTCCGATTCAAGTAGTAGCTCATCAATCTGGAACTTGTCGTTTTGGGGAAGATTCTAGAACTTCAGTTCTCAATCTGAATTGTCGCACTCACGATATAGATAATCTCTACGTTGTCGATAGTAGTTTCTTTCCTTCCATTTCTGCAACTAGTCCCGCTTTAACGGTTATTGCTAACGCTTTACGGGTAGGGGAGCATTTGATTGAAAAGTTAGGATGAGCAAGGGGAGATGGGGAGAGGGGGGACAAGGGGACAAGGGGATGGGGGGAGGGGGGGACAAGGGGACAAGGGGAAATAAATAAGAACTGTCAACTGTCAACTCCTCACTCCTCACTCTTGACTGTTTTGCTCAATTTGAATTTGCCAAGTTTGTAAGGTAGTTCCCAAAAATTGATCAATTGTTGTTAAAGCGTTAAGATATTGAATAGTCGCTGATAATTCGGCGTTTTGTGCTTCTACTAAATTATTCTGAAAATTAACAATATCTATAATTCTTGTCTGACCACCTAATCTTTGTTTTTGTTGTTCAATATCAAGCTGTTGTTTTGATAATTCGGTTGCTTGTCTGGCTAATTCTAGTTGAGAAAAGCTTAAATTAATATTTCTAATTTGGTCTTGTAATTCAATATCTAAATTTCTATTAATGTCTTCAAAGCTATTTTGTGATTTTTTTAAATTAATTTGTGCTTGTTCTACTCGCTGCTGCAAAGATAAATCCCCGATAGTCCGAGTCATGGCTAATCCTGCTCTTACATCATTATCTTGATTATTGCCGTCGTTAATATCGACATTAAAACTTAAATCCCAGCGTTTTTCATCTTTTGCTAAAACAAGTTCAATATTATTTCTTTCTAAATTAAGTAGTGATTGTAAATATGATGGCTGATTTTGAATCGCTGTTTGTTTGAGGTTTTCTAAATCTAGTTTTATCTGTTGAACTGTAGGAAAATCCGCTGCTTCAATATTTGTATTTTTGTCAATATCAAGAATTGCTAATAATGCTAATTTGCTTGATTCTAAACTATTTTGTGCTGCAAGTAAGCTAACACGACGGTTGGCAATATTTGCTTGTTCCTGAACAATTTCAATTGGTGCTTTTCTACCAGCCGCAATTAAAGCTTTAGTAACTTCTAAGTTTTCCTGCGCGTTTTTAATCGATAACTCTTCAATTTTAACTCTTTCTTGAGCTTGCAGTAATTCCCGATAAGCAAAAATACTTTTGGTAATTGTGTCGGCTAATATTGATTTTAAGTTAATTATATTATCTTGCTCGTTGATGCGTGCTAATTCAATAGAGGCTTTATTCACTGTAATTCCAGCACCTCTTAACAGCGGTTGACGAAAGCTTAATTGTAAGTTTTGTTGAAAGTTATTATTACTAATATTAGTATTTGAATTATTTGAGGTTTTAGTACTAGCATTCCAACCAAAATTTATTTCTGCTCCTGTCGGAATTTTCATTACTACTTTTGCATCAAGATTACTATCTATATTAGTTGTGTTTCCTAGTTTATTGGTAGAGAAAGATAATGTCGGTGTGAAATCGGGATTGAATTTATCTTCTGCAATTGCTAATTCTCTTTTTTGAATAGTTCTATCTAAATAAGCATTTTGAATTTCTGTATTTTTGGCTAATACTAATACCACAACATCCTGTAACATTAATTTCTTAATGGTATTACTTGATGGGGATGTCATTTGAAAAATTGCTGGATATTTATTTGGGATTACTTCGGTGGCTGGATTATTTTGACTAAAGGCAGGAAAGATTTGATAAAACACTAATAAAATAGCAGTGGGAATCAAATTAATTTTGTGAATAAATAAAAATAATTGAGAACTTTTCATATTTGTGTTACATAATTTTTCAGTAAAATCAGTGATATTTATGTAATAAAAAAGGTTATTAAGACTGACGCAATGCTTTTACAGGATCTAATTGACTTGCACGGAAAGCAGGGAAAAAACTTGCACCAACTCCAACTAATAAAGCCGAACTTAGCGATAAAGTAACAGTTTTTAGCTCAAATTTATAAGGTAAACTCAATGTGTGAGCAACGGCGGTAGTAATACCATGTACTGCGGTAATAGCGCTGATTCCTCCGATTAAACTTAAAATGGCGGCTTCAAGAATAAATTGCCATAAAATTTCATATTTTGTTGCACCAATTGCTCTTCTTAATCCGATTTCCGCAGTGCGTTCAACAACTGCCGCAATGGTAATATTTGTAATCCCCACACCACCAATTAGTAATGCAATCATACCAACAACAGTTAATCCTTGTGAGGCTATTTCTAAAGTTTGCTTTTGGTCTATAATATCTTCGATATTACTATAAGCATGTATTTGTGCGGCGGGTAAACGTTTTTGTAATAATTCTTCGGCTTGAGTTTTTATTTCCTCCATCTTTTCTGAGTTAAGCGGACGAATTGAAATAGATTGAATACTTTCTACTCCTGTCATTGCGCTGTATATGGAAATTGGTAGTAAGATACTTCCTTGTGCTTCTTGACCAAAGCTCATTTTACTTTCAATAATTCCTACTATTAAATAAAGTCTACCACCACTAAATAACTGCTGTTCTATAGGATTTTCATTTTGAAATAATTTATCTGCTAAAAATTTATCAATAACAATAACTGGTCTATATTTAGTAAAATCAGTAGAATTTAAAAACCGACCTTTTAATAATTTTTTTCCTGTAGTTTTTAAATAATCTTGAGTCACTGCTAATATTTCTGGTTTAGCTGATTGCGCTCGAAAAAAGACTTTACTCTCTCCATATCCCACAGGATTCATAGCGCTAATGGCATTAATATTCTTAACATTACGCTGCAAATAATTCATATCTTCTAAATTTGCATTTCGTCCCTCAATAGACCAAGCGCTAATTTGTACTTGAGGTGCTTCTCTTTGGGCTAATTGTTCGGCAATAATTGCACGACTAATATCACCAACTTGCAAAGTTGCATTGACAGCACCAACCCCCATAAATACTCCCAAAGCTGTTAATGTGGAGCGTAATTTATTGGCTATTAATGATTTACAACTGAGGATAATTAAATCTTGGGGAGAAAGCATTTTAAAATTAATACTTGTAATTATTTATCACGAACTTCAGTCACCGATGTTCCAGGTTTTAAAGTTACATCGGGTAAAGGAAGAATAATCTTTTCACCGGCTTTTAAACCAGATTTAATTTCGATTTTAGTCGCACCTTCTAAACCCAAAGTAATTTTGCGTTTTTGGGCTTTATTTTGTGCATCTTTTATCCATACAAAAGGTTCTCCTTCTCCACTTTGAATAGCTTCAACATTCACAGCAACCACCTGTTTACGTTGCTCTACAACTATTTCCACACTGACTTTACTACCAGGTATTAGATTACCACTAGGTTTGTCTAATTCTGCGATTACAGGAACTTTGCTTTGTGCAGAATCACCACCAAATCCCCCACCACTAGTATCATCGCTGTATACTGCTATAGGATGTATTTTTGTGATACGTCCAGAAAATTGTTTTGCATTAGGACCAATAGTTCTAATCCGCACTGGTTGATTAACTTTTACTTTCTCCGCTTCTAGAGTTGCTAGTTGCAGTTTGACTAATTCTTTGTTGGGATTACCTAAAATGAGTAATTTTTTCCCTGTTTCCATCCCATCACCATTTTTAATTTGAATGTCGAGAATTTTTCCGCTAATTGGAGCAGTAACCAGATTGTTTGTTAATTCTGCATTAATCGCATTACGTTCGACTTTTGCACGCTGGAGTTCTGTTTTTTCGTTCTCGACTGTCGCAATTGCTTCTCTTAATTCTCCACGTGCATTGAGCAGCTTTTCTTGTTCAGGAGTCGCACGTTTTTGCTCTAGTTGCATTCGCTTTAATTCACCAGTATCGCTTTTGATTGCTAAAATTGCTTCTTGTAATTCCGATTCTATTCCTAATAAATTCTGATGCTTTTCTTCTTTTTCACGCTGTTGTTCTATTTTTTTTGTTTTATATTCAAGTATTTGATTTGTAACTTCCAATTCGCTATCTTTTAAACTAGACTCAGCAGTCCGAAATATTTCTTGCTGCGCTTGTAATTCATCTCCGGCAATAAAACCCTTGGATGCGAGCAATTGTTGATTTTTCAGTTTATTCTGTTCTCCAATCAATCGATATTTTGCTTCTGCAAGTTTTTCTCGTGTTCTAATCAAGGCTAATTCTTGTCTCTGACTATCGATTTGTTGCTTTTTAATATCTTGCTCTAATTGTTCTTTGAATGTTGCGAGTTTTTGCTGAATTTCTTTTGTCTTTTCTTTTGCACGGATAATTTTGAGTTGTTGATTTTCGATTTCAAATTGTTTAATCGGTTGACGTAGTTCTTGTTGAGCAGTGGCTAATTTATCTCGCACTTCTACCACTTTTTCCTGACTACGTGCAACAGTTAATTCCTTACTTTTAATCTGTAATTCTTGATCTGCAAGATTTTTTTGTCTTTCAGTATTACGTAAGATTACTAATTTATCCCCAACTGCAACAGTTTCACCAATTTTGACTAATACTCGTTCTACTACGACATTTGTAGGAGATTTTATTTCCTGCTGTTCTCCTAATTCCAGCGTACCACCTTCACTGATGGTAATTTCCACATCTTCCTGCTCAACGGGAACTACAGGTAAAGCTACTATGCTGCTAGATTGATCGCGATCGCGCAGAAAAAACAACCATCCACCAACACTCACAACAGCCAGGATTGTTGACCAAATTAACCACTTTATCCCAATTTTAAATCTTTTTTTAGCTTCAACTGACTGCTCCATATAAAGCAAGGATTAATGAGTATCAAAATTGTAACCCATCCTTGGTTTTTTAAAAGTTAAAAAATATTTATTGTAATTAAGAATACTTTGGATAAACCCAAATTTAACTCCCGTTTTTCTGTAAAAACGGGGTGTATTGCTACGTTTGAGACAACTATTAATTCCTAACTCCTAATTCCTAACTCCTCACTCCTAACTCCTAACTCTTATCCAGAATTAGGTTCTCCAAACAAAACCATCGAACAACTAACTGATGAAAGTACTTTGCTCGTCACGTCACTGACTGCTAATCCCCCGGCTGTACGACGGCGAAAGGAACGTAAAATTAACATATCATAGGAACTAGCTCGATCAATAATCACTTTTGCTACGTCATCTTGACGAATCGTTTGAATTCCTACTTCTTTTCGAGATTTACTTTGAGTCAGAAATGAAGAAAGTAGGGCAATAGTCAAATAAATCCATCTTCCATCAGCAATGATTTTTCAATAACGGTGCAGTTCAAAAATTAAAAATAGAGAACAAGACGCAAATAAGTATCATTTTTATCTAAATAAGTACTTAAGCAAAATTATTTATATAATTACTACTCAGTTATATTACTGTTCCCTTTTGCCTATTCCCTATTCCCTGCCTAAAAGAAATGTCTAATTAATGAAGGCATAGGTACTTATAAGTGTTCTACGATTAAAAGCTAAAAATTAAGAAAATAGCTGTTTAAATAAAACTTAGTACAAAATTCTAATTCTTTATGTTCGTGTATGACTATTTTTATGCAATTGCGAGATAAAACATAAATCCGACTTTTAACTTTATTTTAAAGAATTTTTAATTTATTTATAAATAGCAAAGCCACCCTTTCAGGTGACTCCACTGTTGATCAAAAGCGAAAAAAAGTTTTTAATATCCGTCCAAATATGGGTTGAATTCCTCACCGTCATACGGTGTAAGAATTTCGCTGGGGTTTAAATCCCCATTGCAATTCCAAACTTCTTCCCTCTTCCCTATTCCCTCTTCCCTCTTTTTAATTCTTAACTAGCAGCATCTGCTTCTTCTACAGCACCTTTGGCTGGGTTTTTAAACGCAAACCGTAAGAAAGGTGGTGCTAAAAAGGTTGTCAAAATGACCATAATAATGATAGCTGCTTGCAAAGGTTTATCAAGTGCGCCGCTAGCTGCACCAATTCCCGCAAATACTAGCCCCACTTCACCCCGTGGTACCATCCCTACACCGATCGCTAAGCGATTAATTCCGGGTTTCCCAAACACTGCCCAACCCGTGATTACTTTACCAATAATCGCGACTATAATCAAAAATACCGCCAAAACTAAACCTTGACGATTTTCGGGAACTATCGGATTAAGCACGCTTAAATCAACTCTGGCTCCTACAGTCACGAAGAAAATTGGCACCAGTATATCTGCAATGGGAATTACTTGTTCGTCTAATTCGTTGCGCTTATCGGTTTCATCGAGAACTAAACCAGCCGCAAAAGCCCCTAAAATTGCTTCTAAATGGATTGCATTGGCAAGAAAAGACATGAGTAATGCAAAGATAAATGCCGGAATAACGATGTTTCCTCTTGTTTTCAAGATTTCAGCACTAAGATTGAAAGCTTGATTGAAGAATTTACCGAGTAAAATCGAACCGAATAGAAAAACAGTGGCGCTGATAATCAGATAAATTACATTGGAAATATCAATTTCACCAGTTTTCGCTAAACTTGCCACTACTGCTAAAACGATAATACCTAAAACATCATCAATTACTGCCGCACCGACGATAATTTGACCTTCTGGTGATTTGAGATATCCTAGCTCTGATAAAACTTTTGAGGTGATACCAATACTTGTTGCTGTTAAAGCCGCACCTGCGAAAACCGCTGGAATTGTCGGCACGTGAAATAAAAACATCAAACCCGCAGTCCCTGCCGTAAAAGGAGCAACTACACCGACTACAGCGACAATTGCAGCTTGATAACCAACTTTTTGCAGTTCCCTCAAGTCGGATTCCAAACCAATTTCAAACAGCAGTACAATTACACCTAATTCTGCCAAAATTGAAATTGCTTCACTTTGACTGGCAAAAATTGACGCTACCGCTTCCGGACTTGGGTGATCAAAAAATTGTAAAGCAGTCATGATTAGGGAATCGGAAGCACTTGCACCGTTTTCGGGAAAGACGATCAAATTTAGTGCAGAAGCACCGACTACCACACCACCAACTAATTCACCCAAAACTGGGGGAAAGTCCATCATTCTGGACAACTCACCACCTAATTTACTAGCAAGATAAATTACAACTAAGCTGAGAAGTACCCCTGCAAGGACAATCGGTGCATTTTCAGCTTCGGCTGTTGCCAGTAAGTAATTTTCTGGCGCAATCAGTTCAAGTGGATAATTCATTGATGTATTAATTAATTTTTCGTTTCAAAGGTTTGCTATGTTTATTAGGGATAGGCAATTTGGATGTAGGTTCTTATTAATTATCCTAATACAATTTGAGATTTTGGATTAAATAACTAGCCACAAACAAATATTTAGCTATTTTTGAACACAAATTAAATCGCTGTATTTTATTACTATTCCATCTCCTAATTTCTGACCAAATAATTTATTTCACACAACTACTTAGCAGCTTTGTTTGAAATCAAATTTCTGTTAATTAACCCCCCTCGACTTTTTTAAACTGAATCATACCATATTAGATCATATTTAATTGAACTTACACGAAACAAATTTTACTAAGTAAGACAGAGTTCATGAAAAGGTTTCACCGCTAAGTATGTAAATATAATTAATACTTTCCTACTTCCCCACTCCTTCCGCATCAAGACAGAACAGAGCCGCAGCATAACCATAGATGTTTGATTGAGTGCGGCTTGTCTACGGATTTAATTTGATATTACTATCCCAATGCAGTTTCGTTGAATCCAGTGGTGGGATAATCTGCGGTCATATCATTGGTACGATAGCTGACTAAGTTAAGTGCTTGTTTCAATGCTTCCTCACGCTCCATAACTATGTGGTGTGGAGGTAATATATTAAAGATTCCCAATTTTTGCAGTCTGTGCTTAATCTTGCCTTTAGCTCCGACGATGAATACGTGACGACCTTTATCAAGTGCATCTTTGATCATATTTTCTACTGCTAAAGAACTTGTAACACCGATATGTGGAACATCAGTCAAGTCCAAAATCAACACGTCGTGGTCTTTCATCGCTGTTTGTTCGCGAGCTATGGCTTTAGCAACCCCAAATATCATCGGTCCTTCGAGGTGGAATAACAACACGCGATTGTTAGCTCTATCTAATAAGTCTCTTTCTACATCGTTCAAGATAATTGCATCATCCGCATCGGTAATTGTCTTGACTTCTTCAGAACGAAGATTGGTTAAACGTTCTATGGTCAAGATATTGGCAACAAATACCCCTATCCCAACCGCAACAATTAAGTCCACAAATACGGTAAGAATTATCACACCATACATAATCAAAGCCGCTTTAATAGATACCTTGTGAGCGCGTTTCAGGAAGCTCCAATCGATGATATTGATACCTACTTTCAGTGCGATCGCGGCTAATACTGCGAGGGGAATTACAGAAGTTAAAGGTGCAGCCCAGACAACTATAACTAACAAAATCAAAGCGCGAGTTAACCCTGAAAGCGCTGTACGCCCACCACTTTGAATGTTAACTACTGTTCCCATGGTCGCACCAGCACCAGCAATACCACCAAATAATCCAGAAGCAATATTACCCAAACCTTGACCAATTAATTCTTTATTAGAATCGTGCTGAGTGCGAGTCAAACTATCGGCAACTACTGATGTTAACAAGGCATCTATACAACCCAACATACCCAAAACCAAAGCATCAATCAGCATGGTTTGGAATTGGGCTGCACTAAATACAGGCATTCTGAATTGAGGTAAACCGGCTGAAATTTCCCCAATTCTACGAATACTTTCCACATTACCGAAGAAAAACAGCGAAACAATTGTTCCTATTATTAAAGCCGACAACTGCGGCGGAACTATCTTATTTATCTTCTTGGGAGAAAATACCAAAATCGCGATCGTTAATACGCCTAAAATGGTTTCAACAGGCTGAATATTTTGCAGAAGAGAGGGCAAATTTTGTACCGTACCAAGAACACCACCTTTAGGACTTGCCTGTCCTAAAAACGGTGCGGTTTGCAGGATAATCAGAATAATCCCAATCCCTGACATAAAACCCGAAACCACCGTATAAGGCATTAAGGTAACGTATCTTCCCAACTTCAAAACACCAAGGATAATTTGAACTATCCCAGCCATGACAACTACTGTAAAAGCCATTGCTAAACCGTTTTCTGGATCAGCCGCAGTCAGGTTAGCAATTACCGCAGTCATTACCACCGTCATCGGACCTGTAGGTTCGGAAATTAATGTCGGAGTACCACCAAATAATGCCGCAAAAAAACCGACTAAAACAGCACCGTAAAGTCCAGCAGCAGGTCCCGCACCGGATGCTACCCCGAAAGCTAGTGCCATCGGTAAAGCAATGATTGCAGCAGTCATCCCACCAAAAATGTCACCGCGTAAATTTCTAAAATGAATCTGATTGGTTATTTGCATTGTTAAAACACCATATTACTTTGATTGTTTAAATTACTCATTTCGTCCTAATTTACGCAAAACTTCCCCCTACCTGCCGAAGCGTCAATACTTGGCAAGCAATCATAGAAATATCATTGTTTAGAATAGATATTCAATTAACAAAAAGATTTCAGACAATATTCAGAACACCAATAAATATAATCTTAGATGACCAAAACTATCATCCGTAATTATGTTTTTATTGATGTTTTTTTTTGAGACCAGACCCTAATGCAGCAAATTACATTGTTAATTAGTCTACGCTAATTATATATAATTAGCCTTATGTTTTATTAATGATTAGCATAGAGTTAAATCTATGAATTAATTATTTGGTATAACTAATAATACGACGTATGTGTAAAAAGTAAATAGTTCAAAGTTTAATATTGCTGATAAAAGTTGAAGTTTTGACTTATCAAAAGATTGTTCATCAGTTATATATATGCTTTATTTTTGATAAAGCTGTTGCTGTAAGGTTTGACGCATTACATCTACAGGGACAGTTTCCCGTTGCAGCCAAATCTTCAGAGCCGCAGCACCTTGTTGAACTAACATTTCTAAACCGTCGATCGCAATTAAATTTGTTGTTTGTGCATATTGTAAAAATTTCGTCGGGCTAGGGACATAAATTAAATCATAAACAATTGCACCTTTTGGTAGATGCGCGAATAATTCTGGTTCCAACGGTGAATTTTCAATCTGGGGATACATCCCAATAGGAGTAGTGTTAATTAACAAATTTGCTCGATCAATTATTTTTGGTAAAGTATCCCATTGATGAACTTGTAAATTAACGACTAACGGTGAATCTTTCCAACTATCGCGGAATTCTACCAACTTTTGTAAATTACGTCCCACCACATGAACCGACGCACAACCCAATTGAGTACAACCTGCAACAACTGCTCTAGCAGCACCACCATTACCCAAAACCACTGCTGTGATTTGGCTCCAATCTCGATCTAATAATTGCAAAGGAGCAATAAACCCTTCGACATCAGTATTTGTGCCTATCCACCTATCATTTTTACGAACAACCGTATTCACTGCACCCACAGCTTGAGCGATTGGTTCAATTTCTGAAAGTAAAGGGATTATTGCTTGTTTGTGGGGGATAGTAGCGTTAAACCCCACAACTCCAATTGCTGCAAAACCATCGAGGGCTTGTGCTAAATTCTGCGGTTCGATGGGGAAAGGAAGATATATATAATTTAATCCTAACTTATTCAAAGCTGCATTATGCATCAAGGGGGAAAGCGAATGTTCTACCGGATGCCCGATTACTCCGAGTAATTTAGTTGTACCTGTAATCATGAGTTATTATTTGAGATTTGTTGGTAGAGTAGATTGCCCTGAAAGCGCAATGTACTAATAGCAGAGTTTTTCAAAAATTTTAATATTAATAACTACTACTATAGTTAGTATTAACTCATGAAATGTACGTATTAAATATAAATAGTTAAGATAGTCTAATTTCAAAAAATCAAGGCTGTATCTTTTAAAATTAGATTTATTTATATTCCTAGTAGTTTGATTATCACAATGGAAAATACACTGTTCGATAAAGCCTTCCGCGATAGTAACGGCAATATTGTTATCGCTCAACCACCAAATCTACCGATTATTGTTTGGGGTGTAGCTAGTTTACTCAAACTCGTTTTTACACAAGGTGATATAAATATAGGGTTAGATGTAGTCGCTTTCGGCTGTATATTTACCTGGGCTTGGGAAGAATTATTCCAAGGAGTTAATTATTTTCGTCGGGGGTTAGGTTTAGTTGCTCTAATTGGGGTAATTGGTACGAGGATTTTAACACTCACAACTAACACATTTTAAAACCTTTAACCTTTAACCTCTAACCTCTAACCTCTAACCTCTAACCTCTAACCTTTAACCTTTAACCTCTAACCTTTAACCTTTAACCTTTCTACATTATTTTATGTTTGTGAATCTTCCAATTTTACTTGTTTCCCTTTCTCATCAGTTCGATAAACTAACTCACGCTGCCCGTCGCTAACTACAACTTTCCAACCAGGAACTATTACTTGAGCGCAAAGTGTATCGGGTTGTGCTAAACCCAAACAACTATCTCCCCAATTTTGTTTTTGTGCTTGGGTTATTTGTAGTGATGCTACGGGTTTACTAATACGCTTTGTGGCATCTGATAATACTGCGCTTTTTACTGCTGGGGGTAATTCATTGACAGTTGAATTATCTGGTATAGAAGGTGTTTGAGTTGTTTCAATTTCTGGAGAAGTTGTTTGATTATTAGTACAGGAAGTTGTAGAAAATACTAATAAGCAGATAATAGAAATGAGTGTAATTTTACGAATTAAATTTAACCAAGTATATTTCATTTTAGTTTTTTTATAACTATAGCAATCCTAAATGATTTGTGAAATTATAAGTAGTGCGAGCATCTTGCTCGCTAGAATTAATCGCCATCTTGCTCGCTAGAATTAATCACCATCTTGCTCGCTAGAATTAATCGCCATCTTGCTCGCTAGAATTAATCACCATCTTGCTCGCTAGAATTAATCGCCATCTTGCTCGCTAGAATTAATCACCATCTTGCTCGCTAGAATTAATCACCATCTTGCTCGCTAGAATTAATCACCATCTTGCTCGCTAGAATTAATCACCATCTTGCTCGCTAGAATTAATCACCATCTTGCTCGCTAGAATTAATC
>Ga0209911_100134_pt1 | contig 41434 bp, 44 predicted proteins | sample FECB21metaG_FD_188301 | JGI IMG/M metagenome (GOLD analysis project Ga0209911, IMG submission 188301) | Cyanobacterial communities from the Joint Genome Institute, California, USA - FECB-21 (SPAdes) (version 2) | ecosystem: Environmental > Aquatic > Thermal springs > Hot (42-90C) > Microbial mats...
GCCCCGATCCTTAATCAGGCGCACCGCCTCAAGCTTGAACTCTCGCGTAAACTTCCGTCTCTCCATGACCACCCTCCGGTCCCATTAAAACACCTAACTCGGTGTCGTCGGAACCGGGTGCAGGCCACATGGTCTGACGACGCGTAAGGGGCTTCCTTCCGCCACACTGTAACAGTCGCGAGGATTCGCGCGATATGCCGCATTTTGAACCGGCCTGCGCTGACTGTGCCGCCGTCTGGGTTCCCACCTCGCGGGGACGATCGAAGGATGGAGTCGGGGCGGGTTTAGCTTTTCACGGTCGATTCAAAGTCTAAAATTCCGCTGCTCCAGCTCTCACCTTCCCCCTTCGCGCTAAACCCCACCGCCGCCTCCTGCGCGGCCTTGATCTCCGCGGGTGAAAGCCGTCCGCGTATCTCGGCCATCAGCTTCAGCACTTCATTGCGCGCGCTCTCGCTCAAGCGAGCACTCTGCGACGCGATCAGCGCCCAGGTGTAGGCCGCGCTCGCATCCGCCGGGATCGCGAGGCCGTAGAGATATTGCGTCGCCAGCATGAACTGCGCTTCGGCATGGCCCTGCGCCGCGGCGCGCTTCCACCAGCCGATGGCCTCGGCGGTATCCGGCGGAACCTTCGTGAAGAGATAGAACGCCAAGAGCGCCTGCGCCTGCGGGTCGGATTGTTCGGCGGCCGCGCGCGCGATCGCGATGGCGCGCCCGACATCGCCGCTGCGATAGGCGGCCTCCGCATCGGAGAGCGGCTGAGCGCGGGCGGGCGCGGCAACAAGCGCGGCAATAGACACGGTCAGGCAAATCGCTGCGATCATGCCGGGCAAGCGGCGCATTCAATCAAACTCCGTAGCCGCAAGGCTCAGGGCGAACGTCTCATGCGCCGCGGCCAGCCCCCGGCGCTCTCCAGCGCCTTCTCCACGCTCGCGACATAGCGCACCGAGCGCCCGCGCAGGCCGGGCAAACCGAACGAGCGGCGCACCTGCGGGCGGACGCCGGCGAAATACACTTTCGTCCCCGCCTTGTGCAGCCGCTGCACGAAGCGCTCCAGCGCCGCGGATGCGGTGATGTCGATGAACGGCACGTCGGAAAAATCCAGAATGAAGACACGCGGCGGATTGACGACGCGGTCGAGGATCAGGTTCACGCGCGCGGTGGCGCCGAAGAAGAATGCGCCGCTGATCCGGTAGACCATCACGTCGCCCGGCATCATCCGGCCGCGATAGGCGGGCCGCCCGTTCTCGTCGTCGGCGACGTCGTCGCTGACCATCTTGGCGCCGCCCTGCACGTCGATGGATTCCGCCATGCGGTGCATGAACAGGAACGAGCCGAGGATTACGCCGACGCCGATGCCGGTCAGCAGATCGACGAACACCGTGAGCAAAAAGCTCGACAGCAGCACAACAGCGTCGGCGACCGAGGTGCGCAGCAGCAGGCCGAACTCGGCCTTGTCGGCCATGCCCCAGGCGACGACGACAAGCACGCCGGCGAGCGCGGCCAGCGGGATATAGGCCACCAGCGGCATGGCGACGAGGACGAAGACGAGGAGATAAAGCGAGTGCATCATGCCGGCGACCGGACCGCGCGCACCGGCGCGGATATTGGTTGCCGTACGGGCAATCGTGCCCGTCACCGGCATGCCGCCGCCGACTGCAGCGGCGACATTGCCGACTCCCTGTGCGACCAGTTCGCTGTTCGAGCGGTGGCGGCGTCCCGACATGCCGTCGGCAACGACAGCCGAGAGCAGCGATTCGATGGCGCCGAGGATGGCGATGGCGAAGGCATCCGGCGCGACCGTCCGGACCTTCTCGATGCTGAATGTAGGAAGGGCCGGTGCCGGCATGCCAGACTGGATCGTGCCGAAGCGCGAGCCGATGGTCTCAACGTTCAGGCCGAAGACATAGGTGATGAGCGTTGCCGCGACGACCGCGATCAGCAGCGTCGGCCAGTTCGGCCGCCATCGTTTCAGGATCACGATGGCCGCGACCGAGAAGACCGAGAGGCCGACCGTGACCGGATTGACGGTGCCGAGCGCGTGCCAGATCGCCTCGACCTTGTGCAGGGTCTCCGGCGGCTCGTTCGTGAGTTTCAGTCCGAACAGGTCGCGGATCTGGGTGATCAGGATGATGAGGGCGATGCCCGCGGTGAAGCCGACGGTGACCGGATAGGGGATATACTTGATGTAGGTGCCGAGCCGCAGGAAGCCGATGACGAGCAGCAGCAGCCCGGCCATCAGCGTTGCCAGCATCAGGCCGTCATAGCCGTGCCGCTGAACGGTCAGGGCGACCAGCCCGATGAAGGCCGCGGCCGGCCCGCCGATCTGGAAGCGGCTGCCGCCCAGGAGCGAAATCAGGAAGCCGCCGACGATGGCGGCGTAGAGGCCGCGCTCTGGGCTAAGACCGGCGCCGATGGCGATCGCCATGGATAGCGGCAGAGCGACGATCGCGACGGTCAGCCCGGCGAGGGCATCGGCGCGCAGGCCATCGAGCCCATAGCCCTCGCGCAGAACCGTGATCAGCTTGGGGGTATAGAGATCGGCAAAAGTCGGTTCGCTGCGGTGGCCCGCAGGCGCAGTCGCGTCCATCTCCATCCTCGCATGGCGAGATTGGGAACTTCATAGCGCATCTATCCCCGATTCCGATGCGCGTCTTTGCGGCGGCTCAATTGCGCTGCGCGCGATCCAAACCGGTTTTCGGAATGGATCGCGCCGGGACTAGGTGACGAGCTTCAGACCGACGATCCCGGCCACGATCAGCCCGACGCAGGCCAGCCGCAGCGCTGTGGCGGGCTCCGCGAACAGCACGATGCCCAGAATGACCGTGCCGATCGCCCCGATCCCGGTCCAGACCGCGTAAGCGGTCCCGACCGGGAGGTCCTTCAGCGCCAGCCCGAGAAAGCCGAGACTGACGATCATGGCAGCGCCGGTGCCGAGCGAGGGCCACAGCCGCGAAAAGCCGTCGGTATATTTGAGCCCGATCGCCCAGCCGACCTCGAACAGACCGGCGATCAGAAGATAAAGCCAGGGGATTTGAGCGGACATTCCGCGTCTCCATTTAGGCAGGGCCGTCCCTGTCGGCTGGGTCGCGGCGGTCGCGCGGAGGCCGTCCTCGCTATTTCAGATAGGACCGTTGCCCGACGAGGCAACCGGGCCCCGCTTGCGACGAAAGGCGCCGGAAAAGCTGCCGTTCTGGTTTGAATCCGCATTTTCCCTATGTTGCACCGCCGTGTTTGCCGTGTTAGCAACCGCCACGTTTTCTTGAGGGCTCCGGGGCCTCCCGTGACGTCCGGCGAAACCGGAATTTCCTTTTAATTCCAACGGTTTGGCCCGCGCAAAAGCGACGGCGTCAGACTTGCGGACAGCACGCGCGCTAAAGGTCAATGGCAAGCGAACAACCGATTGTTGCCGGCGTTGCGGGGCGCTACGCCACCGCGCTGTTCGAGCTCGCGCTCGAGGACAAGGTTCTCGACAAGGTCCGGGCGGACCTCGACCGGTTCGACGCGCTGATCGCCGGCAGCGACGATCTCAAGCGCCTGGTGCGCAGTCCGGTCTTCACCGCCGACGAGCAGGTCAAGGCCCTGGAGCCGATCCTGCAGAAGGCCGGCATCGCCGGCATCGCCGCCAATTTCGTGAAGCTGGTCGCCTCCAACCGGCGCCTGTTCGCCCTGCCGCAGATCGTCAGGGCGTTCCGCGCGCTGGTCGCCAAGCACAAGGGCGAGGTCGCCGCCAGCGTGACCGTCGCCGAACAACTCTCCGACGCGCATCTGAAATCGCTGAAGGATGCGCTGAATGCGGTCACCGGCAAGGATGTCGACCTGCAGGTCACGGTCGATCCGGCGATCATCGGCGGGCTTGTGGTCAAGCTCGGCAGCCGCATGGTCGACACCTCGCTCCGCACCAAACTCAATTCGATCAAGACTGCCATGAAAGAGGCTCGCTGATGGACATCCGCGCCGCAGAAATTTCCGCGATCCTGAAGGATCAGATCAAGAATTTCGGCCAGGAGGCGGAAGTCTCCGAAGTCGGCCAGGTGCTGTCGGTCGGTGACGGTATCGCCCGCGTCTACGGACTCGATAATGTGCAGGCCGGCGAGATGGTCGAGTTCGAGAACGGCACGCGCGGCATGGCGCTGAATCTCGAAAGCGACAATGTCGGTATCGTGATTTTCGGCGCCGACCGCGAGATCAAGGAAGGCCAGACCGTCAAGCGCACCCGCGCCATCGTGGACGCGCCGGTCGGCAAGGGCCTGCTCGGCCGCGTGGTCGATGCGCTCGGCAATCCGATTGACGGCAAGGGTCCGATCAAGGCCGAAAAGCGCATGCGCGTCGACGTCAAGGCGCCCGGCATCATCCCGCGCAAATCCGTGCATGAGCCGATGGCGACCGGCCTGAAGGCGGTGGACGCGCTGATCCCGATCGGCCGCGGCCAGCGCGAGCTGATCATCGGCGACCGCCAGACCGGCAAGACCGCGATTGCGCTCGACACCATCCTGAACCAGAAGCCGCTCAACGCTACCGGCGACGAGAAGATCAAGCTGTATTGCGTCTATGTCGCGGTCGGCCAGAAGCGCTCCACCGTCGCGCAATTCGTCAAGGTGCTGGAAGAGCAGGGTGCGCTGGACTATTCGATCATCGTTGCCGCCACCGCGTCCGATCCGGCGCCGATGCAGTTCCTGGCGCCGTTCACCGGCTGCACCATGGGCGAGTATTTCCGCGACAACGGCATGCATGCCGTGATCATCTATGACGATCTGTCGAAGCAGGCCGTCGCCTACCGCCAGATGTCGCTGCTCCTTCGCCGTCCGCCCGGCCGCGAAGCCTATCCGGGCGACGTGTTCTATCTGCACTCGCGCCTGCTCGAGCGCGCGGCGAAGATGAACGACGACATGGGAGCGGGCTCGCTCACCGCGCTGCCGGTGATCGAAACCCAGGCCAACGACGTCTCGGCCTATATCCCGACCAACGTGATCTCGATCACCGACGGCCAGATCTTCCTGGAAACCGACCTGTTTTATCAGGGCATTCGTCCGGCGGTGAATGTCGGTCTGTCGGTGTCGCGCGTCGGCTCCTCGGCGCAGACCAAGGCGATGAAAAAGGTCGCCGGCAAGATCAAGGGCGAGCTGGCGCAATACCGCGAGATGGCGGCCTTCGCGCAATTCGGCTCCGACCTCGACGCCACCACCCAGCGCCTGCTCAATCGCGGCGCGCGCCTCACCGAACTTCTGAAACAGCCGCAATTCTCGCCGCTGAAGATGGAAGAGCAGGTCGCGGTGATCTGGGCCGGCACCAACGGCTATCTCGATCCGCTGCCGGTGAACCGGGTGAAGGAGTTCGAGACCGGCCTGCTCGGGCTGCTGCGCAGCAAGCATGAGAGCCTGCTCAATAAGATTCGCGATACGCGCGATCTCGACGATGCCACAGCCGCCGAGCTGAAGAGCATTGTCGACGGTTACGCCAAGACGTTTGCGTGATGTTTTTCCCCTCCCCCGCTTGCGGGGGAGGTCGACCGGCGAAGGCCGGTCGGGCGGGGGCGGTTGATTTCGACATAGCCCCCTCCCTATCCCTCCCCCGCAGGCGGAGGAGGGGACAGACGGAGCAGGGTTCGAGACCAAATGGCTTCTCTCAAAGACATGCGCGTGCGCATCGCCGCGACCAAGGCGACGCAGAAAATCACCAAGGCCATGCAGATGGTGGCCGCGTCGAAGCTGCGCCGGGCGCAGGCCGCGGCCGAGGCGGCGCGTCCCTTTGCCGAGCGCATGGAAAAGGTGCTTGGCAATATCGCCTCGACCGTGACCGACCTTGCCTCCGCACCGGCGCTCCTTGCCGGCACCGGCAAGAACGAGGTCCATCTCCTGGTGGTCTGCACCGCCGAGCGCGGGCTGTGCGGTCCGTTCAATTCGGCCATCGTGCGCCTGGCCCGCGAGAAGATCCTGGCGCTCACCAATGAAGGCAAGCAGGTCAAGATTCTCTGCGTCGGCCGCAAGGGCTACGAGCAGCTGCGCCGCCATTTCGACAGGCTGATCGTCGAGGTGATCGAGCTGCGGGGCGTCAAGAATGTCGGCTTCGCCAATGCCGAGGAGGTGGCGCGCAACATCGTGACCCGGTTCGAGAATGGCGAGTTCGATGTCGCGACCCTGTTCTTCTCCCGCTTCAAGTCGGTGATTGCGCAGATCCCGACCGCGCTGCAGATCATTCCGCCGGTCTTCGAGGTCAAGGAATCGAACGGCGCCGAGGCGGCTTACGAATACGAGCCCGACGAGATCGAAATTCTCGGCGAACTTCTGCCGCGCAATCTTGCGGTGCAGGTGTTCCGCGCGCTGCTGGAAAATGCGGCCTCCGAACAGGGAGCGCGTATGACCGCGATGGACAACGCCACTCGCAATGCCGGTGACATGATCCGCCGCCAGACCATCACGTATAACCGTACCCGCCAGGCGATGATCACCAAGGAGCTGATCGAGATCATCTCCGGTGCCGAGGCGCTGTAGAGGAGGACCGGTCCATGGCTTACTCCGTATCGGCGACGACCAAAGGCGGCCGCAACGGCCGCGCGATCCTCGACAATGGCGGGCTCGCGCTCGCCATGGGATTGCAGAAGGAGTTCGGCGGCAACGGCGAAGGCCACAACCCGGAGCAGCTTTTCGTGCTGGGCTGGTCGTCCTGTTTCGGTCAGGCCATTCTGGCGCTGGCCAAGAAGCACGGCCTCGACGGACAGGATGCGCGCGTCACCGTCGCCTTGTCGATGGACAAGGATGAGGTGAGCTTCGGCTTCAAGGCCGAGATCAAGGTCGCGCTGCCGGGCGCCGACAAGGACAAGCTGAAGGCGCTGGTCGAGGACGCCCACAAGATCTGCCCGTATTCGCGCGCAACGCGCAACAACGTACCGGTCACGCTGACCGTCGTGTGAGATTCAAGGAGACCGACATGGCCACAGCCACCGCAGGCAAACCCAACAAGACCGGCAAGATCGCCCAGGTGATCGGCGCCGTGGTCGACGTGCAATTCGACGATCACCTCCCCGCCATTCTGAACGCGCTGGAAACCGACAATAACGGCCAGCGGCTGGTGCTCGAAGTCGCGCAGCATCTCGGCGAGAACACCGTCCGCACCATTGCGATGGACACGACCGAAGGTCTGGTCCGCGGTCACGACGTGCAGGATACCGGCCTGCCGATCGAGGTGCCGGTGGGCGAAGGCACGCTCGGCCGCATTATGAATGTGGTCGGCGAGGCGATCGACGAAGCCGGTCCGATCAAGGCGGAGGCCAAGCGCGCCATCCACCAGGAAGCGCCGGCCTATACCGACCAGTCGACCGAGTCGGAAATTCTGGTCACCGGCATCAAGGTCGTGGACCTGCTGGCACCCTATGCCAAGGGCGGCAAGATCGGCCTGTTCGGCGGCGCCGGTGTCGGCAAGACCGTGCTGATTCAGGAACTGATCAACAACGTCGCCAAGGCGCATGGCGGCTATTCGGTGTTCGCCGGCGTCGGCGAGCGCACCCGCGAGGGCAACGATCTCTATCACGAGTTCATCGAATCCGGCGTCAACAAGAAGGGCGGCGGGCAGGGCTCCAAATGCGCCCTGGTGTATGGCCAGATGAACGAGCCGCCCGGTGCGCGCGCGCGCGTCGGGCTGACCGGCCTCACGGTCGCCGAGCATTTCCGCGACCAGGGCCAGGACGTGCTGTTCTTCGTCGACAACATCTTCCGCTTCACGCAGGCCGGCTCCGAAGTGTCGGCGCTGCTCGGCCGCATTCCCTCGGCGGTGGGATATCAGCCGACGCTCGCCACCGACATGGGCGCGCTGCAGGAGCGCATCACCACCACCACCAAGGGATCGGTCACCTCGGTGCAGGCGATCTACGTGCCGGCGGACGACCTGACCGACCCGGCGCCGGCGACATCCTTCGCCCATCTTGACGCGACCACCGTGCTGTCGCGCTCGATCTCCGAAAAGGGCATCTACCCGGCGGTGGACCCGCTCGATTCCACCTCGCGAATCCTTCAGCCGCTTGTCGTCGGCGAGGAGCATTATGCGGTGGCCCGTCAGGTGCAGCAGATTCTCCAGCGCTACAAGGCGCTGCAGGACATCATCGCCATTCTCGGCATGGACGAATTGTCCGAAGAGGACAAGCTGACGGTCGCCCGCGCGCGCAAGATCGAGCGCTTCCTGTCGCAGCCGTTCTTCGTCGCCGAAGTGTTCACCGGCGCCCCCGGCAAGTTCGTCGAGCTTGCCGACACCATCAAGGGTTTCAAGGGCCTGTGCGAAGGCAAGTACGACTATCTGCCCGAGGCGGCCTTCTACATGGTCGGCACCATCGAAGAGGCCGTCGAGAAGGGCAAGAAACTCGCGGCGGAAGCGGCGTAAGTCTCAGCGAACAGCGAATAGGGAGTAGCGAATAGAGGGCAGCAATTCGAACGGCGAAAAACCATTCGCCATTCGCTATTCGCTATTCGCTAAATCAGATGGCCACCTTTCATTTCGATCTTGTCTCTCCCGAACGGCTTCTGCTCTCCGGCGAAGTCGAGCAGGTCGACGTGCCGGGCTCCGAGGGTTATTTCGGCGTGCTCGCCGGCCATGCGCCGTTCGTGACCACGCTGCGTCCGGGCATCCTGACGATCAGGCAGGGTGGCAGCGAGGAGAGGATCGTGGTCCTCGGCGGGTTTGCGGAGGTGTCGCCGTCGGGCCTCACGGTTCTTGCCGATCATGCCGCCCCGGTCGCGGATTTCGATCGCGCGCTGCTCGCGCAGCACATCAGGATGACGGAAGAAAAGGTCGCGAAAATGGGCACGAGCGAGGCGGTCGACAGGGAGATCGCCCGGCTCGATCATTTCCGCTCGCTGGACTACCACCTGCAAGGCACCGCGATGCACTGAACGCGCGGCGTATCGGAATGCAAAAAGCCGGGCAGCGATGCCCGGCTTTTTGTTTTGGGGGCGAGGCTGACTGCATCAGCGACGTCAGGCGGCGGGCGACGTTGCGGGCAGGGTCGCGCCCTCGACGGATGCGTGCAGATGCTTGACGAGTGCTTCGTCGAGACCGAGCCGTGCCGCGAGCAGGCTCAGATAGGCGCGCTCCGAGGGGTTGTCGATGTCGATCGCCAGAAGCGAAGCGGCGTAGATGCTTGCCGCCTCTTCCGGCGTCGACGCCGCCCGCGCCACCGCGTCGACGTCCAGCGGTTTGCGAAGCTCGTCCATGACGAACGCTTTATCGTCGACGTCGAGCGGAAGCTTGTCCATCTCCGCAAAGATCGCAGCCTGTTCCTTGGCGTCGATGTGCCCGTCGGACTTTGCCGCTGCGATCATCGCGCGAAGCAGATGGCGGCTGAGCGATTGCTGCTCGGCCTCGCGCGCGGGCATGAACGGCGTGTCCGGCGGCGGCGGCGGAAAGGACGTTTGCGCCGCGGGCGGGACCGTGGACTGCGTGACGCTCTTGCCGGATTGCCAGTCGCGATAGGCCTTGTAGGCGATCGCACCGACCACCGCCATGCCGCCCAGTTTCAACGCGTTGCCGGCCATCTTGCGTCCGGACTTCGAGCCCATGAGCAGCGCGGCCAGGCCGCCGGCCGCGGCGCCGCCGCCGATGCCGCCAAGACTGCTCCCGAGGCCGCCGCCCAGCACATTGCTGAGGCTGCCGGTCAATCCGTCCAGGCCGCCCTGCGATGCTGGAACTCTGCCGCGTTCCGGAATCTGGGGGAGTCCGCCCTGGGCGGGCGCACCGAGGAATTGATCGAGCAGACGTTTCGCGTCCAGCATGGCGATGACCGGGTCTCCGTTGCAAACCGCCCGGAGCTAGGGATGAAATGCGCCGAGGTCAGGCCGAAACGGGTGCGGCCAAAAGTCACAAATCTCACGGATGTGGCGCCGCGGCCGCGGCTTCACAGAAACCGCGAAAACTCCTTCACGACCGTCTCGTAAACCGGCCGCTTGAACGGGATGATCAGGCCCGGAAGGTTGCGCATCGGCTCCCACCGCCATTCGACGAATTCGGGCTTGTGGCCGCCGGCCGGATTGAGAATGTTGATCTCCTTGTCGTTGCCGGTGAAGCGGAAGGCGTACCATTTCTGCTTTTGTCCGCGATACTTGCCCTTCCAGGCCCGCCCGGCAATCTGGCGCGGAATGTCGTAGCTCAGCCAGTCCGCGATCTCGCCGAGCTTGACCACTGAGCGGATGCTGGTCTCCTCCTGCAATTCGCGCAACGCGGCGGCGTAAAGATCCTCGCCTTCGTCGACGCCGCCCTGCGGCATCTGCCAGGAATGCTGGGCGTCTACATGTTCCGGTCCATTGGTCCGCCGGCCGATAAAAACCTGCCCTGCCGGGTTGAGCACCATCATCCCGACGCAGGCGCGATAGGGCAGGGAATCGTAATTGTCGTTTGCCATGAGAGAATTGTGTCCTCGCACCGCGCACAATTGCAAGAACGCGATTGAAAGGCGCGGCTCTGCCCGCAAGGGCGGCGCGGTCAGGACGATCGCGCGCGGACGGCGGCGGCGGTGACCGGCACCAGCGTGATGCCGCGGCCCTGGGCCGCCTTTGCCCATTTGGCGATCCGGTCGATGCTGGCCGGCAGCGCCGAGGAATAGCCCACCACGATGCCGCGGCCGCGCGCCAGCGCCTCCAGCCGCGCCAGCGCATTGTCGATTTCGACTGCGCTTGGCACCGCGTCGATGATGACCTCCGCCCTCACATAGGGCAGCTTGCTGGCGCCTGCGATCTGGCCGGCCTGACTGCGCGGCGAGGAACCGTCATCGACATAGATCAGGCCCCGTTTGGAAAGATCGCGCATCACCGGCGCCAGCGCATGATCGGATGCGGTGAAGCGCGCGCCCATGAAGTTTGTAACACCGACATAGCCCTGCATGCGGCTGAACAGCCAATGCAGCCGGTCGATATTCTGGTCTGCCGACAGCGACGACAGCAAGGTCTGCGGGCCAGGATCGTTGTCCGGATAGTCGTGCGGTTCCATCGGCACCTGCAACAGCACCTCATGGCCCTTCTCGCGCGCCTGCGAAACCAGCGTGCCGAGGTCGGACCCGTAAGGCGTGAAGGCGAGCGTGACCGCTGCGGGAAGTTTGGATAACGCGCTCGCGGTTGTCGTGGCGCTGATGCCGAGCCCGCCGACCACGATCGCGATTTGCGGGCCGTCCGGATTCGGCGTCCCGGCAGGCGGCTTGCGCGCATAGACGTCGGAAGGGCGCGCGCCATCGGCCGCGATCCGCGGAATCGGACCGTGACGAGATTGCTCCAGCAACCGCGGATCGCCGCCGCTTTGCCTGGTGTCGGGCGAAGCGGCGATCACCACGTCCTGCCGCTTGCCGCTGGTGCCGTCGATGATGGTGACGGTCTGGGTGCCGGGCGCCGGCGTCTCCGCGGCCGCGCGCTCCGCGGGCGCAGCTTGGGGCGCCGCTTTCGCTGCCTCGGCGGTCTCGACCGGTGCTACCGGAGCCTCTGCCCGTGGCTCGCCGCCAAGCGGATCGCGCACCAGCGCTGCCCAGATCACGAAGATCGAGAGCGCCCCGCCGAGCAGCGCCGCAAGGCCGCGCGCCACAAAACGCCCGAGAGGCAGGCGCCGTTCGGGAGACGGATTTTGGCCCAGCGGTTTGTCGAGATCATCCACGGCGGCGGATCGTCCGGGATTGGCGAATCATTCGATGATTCTAGACCTTTGCCCTCCGCGCGTCCCGGTCCGCGATCTGACGTTGCGACCTGAGGTGTCCTTTCAAACAAACGGGGCGGTCCTCAGGACCGCCCCGCCGGTATTCTTATGCGCTGACTTCAACGCTTCGGCGCCTCGGCCCGCTTGCCGCTCGGCGGGAAGGCCGAGTTGGTCACGGTGCCGCGCAACAGGTCCACCGCCATCTTCAGCGCCTTGTCGTCCTTGGGATCCGGCGGGATGTACGACTGCGAGCCGGTCTGCTCTTCGCCGTCGGCCTTCAGATGGCCGCGCAGCGAGGACTCTCCCTTGGACTCCGCGCGCGCCTTCATGTCCTCGGGGACATCCTGCAGCACTTCGATATCCGCGTTGATGCCCTTGGCCTGGATCGAGCGGCCGGACGGCGTGTAGTAGCGTGCGGTGGTCAGCCGCAACGCGCCGTTTCCGGCGCCGAGCGGAATGATGGTCTGCACCGAGCCCTTGCCGAAGGAACGGGTGCCGAGCACGGTCGCCCGCTTGTGGTCCTGCAACGCGCCGGCCACAATCTCGGAGGCCGATGCCGAGCCGCCATTGATCAGCACGATGATCGGCTTGCCCTTGGTCAGGTCGCCCGCGCGCGCATTGAAGCGCTGGGTTTCCTCGACATTGCGGCCGCGGGTCGAAACGATCTCGCCGCGATCCAGGAACACGTCGGTGACCGAAATCGCCTGATCCAGCAAACCGCCGGGATTGTTGCGCAGATCGAGCACGTAGCCTTTGAGTTTGTCGGCGGGGATCTGCGTCGACAGGTCGGCGATGGCCTTCTTCAAGCCTTCGGTGGTCTGTTCGTTGAACTGCGTGATCTTGATATAGGCGACATCGTCGCCCTGCGTGTTGGAGCGGACCGCGCGCACGCGGATGATGTCGCGCGTGATGCTGATTTCCAGCGGCTTCTCGGCGCCCTTGCGCATGACGCGCAGCTTGATCTTGGTGTTGACCGGCCCGCGCATCTTCTCGACCGCCTGGTTCAGGGTCAGGCCCTGAACGGCTTCGTCGTCGAGATGGGTAATGATGTCGTTGGCGAGAATGCCGGCCTTTGCCGCCGGGGTCTCATCGATCGGCGACACCACCTTAACGAGGCCGTCTTCCATCGTGACTTCGATACCAAGCCCGCCGAACTCGCCGCGGGTCTGGATCTGCATGTCGCGGAAGCTCTTGCCGTCCATATAGCTGGAATGCGGATCGAGACCGGCGAGCATGCCGTTGATCGCGGTCTCGACCAGCTTGGCGTCCTCGGGACGTTCGACATAGTCGGAGCGCACCCGCTCGAACACATCGCCGAACAGGTTGAGATGGCGATAGGTGTCGCTCGACGCCGCCGCACGGGCGCTCATGCCGGAAAACACCACATGCGGCTGCACCGCGACCAAAGTGAGCGCAGCGCCCGCCGCGGCACCCACGAGTACCAGGAATGTCTTGCGCATCATCCGCGGACCTTCTCACTTTCTTTCTTTGCCCACCATGGGGCGGAATCGACGGGTGTGCCGTCCTTGCGAAACTCGACGTAAAGTACCGGCTGGCTGGCTCCCACCTGGCCCGTGCCGACAGACGAAGCGGCGGCTACCTGAGCTGTCCCGCTTCCCATCGTCGCGACAGGTTCGCCGGTCAGGACAAACTGTCCGATATCGACGGAAATACGATCCATTCCGGCGAGCACGATATGATACCCACCCCCGGCATTCAGGATCAAGAGTTGGCCATAGGATCGGAATGGCCCAGCATAGACCACCCAGCCGTCGCAGGGCGACGTCACTTGCGCGCCCGGTCGCGTTGCGACGGAAATGCCGCGTTCGGTGCCGCCGATGCCGTCTGCCGCACCAAAATTGCGGATTCTCACGCCATTGACCGGCATCGGCAGGGTTCCCTGGGCCGACGCGAAAGCCACCGCAGGCGCCAGCCGTCCCGGATCGCTGAGCGCGGCAAGCGCCGGCCGGGTCGCGCTCTTGTGATCGGCGCCGGGCGCGGTGGCGCGCGCCGCGCTGTCCAGTCCCTGCTCAAGACGCGCGACCAGATCCTTGAGACTGTCGGCTTGCCGGCCCAGTTCCGCCGACCGCGCGCGCTCCTGATCGAGGGCTCGCTCCGATTCGGCCTGCTGCTTCTGCCGCTGCTCGACCAGGATCGTCATACGCTGCTGTTCGTCCGACAGCGATTTCAGATCGGCCGACAATTTCGTGCGCTCGCCCGCAATTTCCGTGCGCAACGCCTGCAAGGCAGACAGATCGGCGGCAATTTGTGCGGCCCGGTCGCGCAATTCCGGCACCACGGCGCCGAGCAGTATCGCGCTTCGGAGCGTCCGCGCCGCATCCTCCGGCGCAACCAAAAGCGCTGGCGGCGGCCGCCGGCCCATGCGCTGCAGCGCGGCCAGGATCTCGGCGATCGTTGCCCGGCGCTCGTTCAGAGAACGGCGCAGCCCGGCTTCCCGGTCTTCCAGCGGAGCGAGCCGGGCCTCCGTTGCGGACAGCCGCGCCTCGGTCTCGCGCATCCTCGCGGCGGTCGCGATCAGGTCGGCATTGAGTTTGCGCCGATCGGCCCCGAATGTCTCGATTTCGGCCCGCAGCCGGGCCTCGTTTTCAGCGGCGCGCTTTTGCTCGGCAAGAAGTGCCGCGAGTTCCCTTTCTCGCGCTTTTAGGATGTCGCTGCCGCCGCCACTTTGTAGACTTGGATTCTCGGCAGCCGATTGCGCGGGGCTGGCCGCAGGGCCGGCGATCATGGCCGCAAAAAACGTCGCTCCCGCCAAAACCGGGCGGAAAACCGCGCTTTGCGTGCCAAGACCGCTCATCAGCATCCGTGGTGCCGCCCAATCGCGGCCATCTTATGCCCGAGCCGTTCGCGGCGCGGGTCTCAATCGCGATGATATGGGTGTCCGGACAGGAGTGTGACAGCCCGGTACAGCTGTTCCAAAAGCATAATTCGGACCAGTTGGTGCGGCCAGGTTGCGGGCCCGAAGCTTAGTGTGATCTTCGCTCTCCCGCGCAGGGTTTCGGCAATGCCGTCCGCGCCGCCAATGACAAAGACGACCGAATCCTGTCCGCCGTCCCGCCAGCGTGCCAGGGTTTCGGCGAAAGCCGCACTGCCCAGCGATTCGCCTCGCTCATCGAGCAGAACCAGCACGGCATCGTCGGGTATCATATTGGCGAGCGCGATGGCTTCCTCGAGCTTGCGGCGCGCGGCATCCTGCGCGCGGCTTTCCCGGATTTCGACCACCTCGATACTGCGCAATCCGACGCTGCGGCCCGCCTGGGTAACGCGCTTCAGATAACGCGCAGCGAGGTCCGCTTCCGCGCCATGTTTCAAGCGGCCGACCGCGAGCACCAGCAGCCGCATCGGCTCGGGGCTCCTGCGTCAGCTTGGCTGACGCTGCGCGGCGTCTTCGCTTTTACGGCCCTTGCTGCCCGACCACATCTTTTCGATGGCGTAGAAATCCCGAACTTCCGGCCGGAAGACGTGAACGATCACGTCGCCCGCGTCGACGAGAACCCAGTCGCAATGCGGCTGGCCCTCGACCCGGATGTCCTTCAGGCCGATGCCTTTCAGGTGCTCCACGACATCGTCCGCAATCGAGCCGACATGGCGGTTTGAGCGGCCGGAGGCCACCACCATAGCGTCAGCGATCGAGGATTTGCCGGTGAGATCGATGGTGACGATGTCCTCGGCCTTCATCTCTTCGAGGCGTTCGAGGATCAGGTTCACGGTCTCGGAGGCGTCACGCACCTCCGGAACGGGTCGCGGCACGGCTCTGGTCTTGGCACGGGTCCGCGCGAGGGCTGGTGTGCTCAGGGGATCCTTTCCTTCTACGGTTGCGCCCGGCAGATATGGGGACTCAACACCCTAACTGTAGGCACGTCGGGTTAAATCTTTCAACCGCCATCGCGTTCCGAGCCGCGGTCTCTGGCTTGGCGGATGGCGGTTGAGGACAGGTCGGATTTGACCCCGTGAAGGTAAACCCAGGCCGGCGGGGTAAGGCCCGGCAGGGCAGAAGCGCGGGTTTCGGGAATCCGGGCTTTGGCGAAGCTGATTGCGGCAGGCCCGGAGGCTGCCTGCAGCGAGAGCCCGCCACGATCGACCACGGCGACCGGAAGCATGAGAAAAATCTCGCGCCAGTTCTTCCAGTGATGGAAGTTCTTCAGATTGTCGGCGCCCATGATCCAGACGAAATGCGTGCCCGGTGCCTCGTCGAGAAGCCATTTAATCGTATCGCAGGAATATTTCGTGCCGATGACGGCCTCGAAGCCGGTGACGTCAATGCGCGGATGACCAGCAAGCGCCGCCGCCTGGGCGATCCGCTCCTCGAGCGGGGGCAGATCGCGCGTATCTTTCAGCGGATTGCCCGGCGTGACCAGCCACCATAGCCGATCGAGTTTCAGCTTCTTCATCGCGAGCAGGCTGACCGCACGATGTGCGTCATGTGCCGGATTGAAGGACCCGCCGAACAGACCAATGCGCATGCCAGGCGCATGCAGCGGCAGGGTCACGCGTTGCTTGACGACGCTTTTGACCAGCGTGCGGGGCGGTGACTCGCCGGGCTTCATCGCGGACCGGCGGTCACGGCCGCGTCTGCCCGGAACCGCGCACGCGATACTTGAACGAGGTCAGCTGCTCGACGCCGACCGGTCCGCGCGCGTGCATACGGCCGGTGGCGATGCCGATCTCCGCCCCGAAGCCGAACTCGCCGCCATCGGCGAACTGGGTCGAGGCGTTATGCAGCACGATCGCCGAATCGACCTCATTGAGGAAACGCTCCGCAGCGGCCTCGTCCTGCGTGACGATGGCATCGGTATGCTGCGAGCCGAACTGCGCGATATGCGCCATCGCGCCGTCGACGCCGTCGACGACTTTTGCAGCGATGATTGCGTCAAGGAATTCCTTGCCGAAGTCGTCGGCAGCCGCGGGCCTGATCCGCGCATCGAGTTTTCGGACCGCATCGTCGCCGCGAATTTCGCAACCGGCAGCGAGCAGCGCTTCGACCGCAGGTCTGTAGGTCTGTTCGTCCGCCGCCCGGTCGATCAGGAGGGCTTCCGCTGCGCCGCAGATACCGGTGCGGCGCATCTTGGCGTTCAAGACGATGTCCTTTGCCATCTTCGCGTCCGCGGCCTTGTCGAGATAGACATGGCAGATGCCTTCGAGATGCGCGAAGACCGGCACCCGCGCTTCCTCCTGCACGCGGGCGACAAGGCTCTTGCCGCCGCGCGGGACGATGACGTCGATGTTGCCGCCGAGCCCTGCGAGCATTTCTCCCACTGCGGCGCGGTCGCGCACCGGGACGAGCTGGATCGAATCCTCCGGCAGCCTAGCGACGCGCAGCCCTTCCAGCATCGCGGCATGGATCGCGCGGGAGGAGCGATGCGAGTCCGAGCCGCCGCGCAGGATCGCGGCATTGCCAGCCTTCAGGCACAGCGCGCCGGCATCGGCAGTGACATTCGGGCGGCTTTCGTAGATCACGCCAATGACGCCGATCGGGGTGCGCACGCGCTCGATGGTCAGGCCGTTCGGCCGCGTCCACTTCGTCACGACCTCGCCGACCGGATCGTTCAGCGCGGCGATGGCGTCGAGGCCGTCGGCCATGGACGCGATACGTTTGTCGTCGAGGGTGAGGCGGTCCAGAAAAGAGCCTGCGACGCCCGCGGCCTTTGCCTCGGCGACGTCCTCGGCATTGGCGGCAATGATGTCCGGCGTGGCGGTGCGAATCGCCTTGGCCATGGCGGCGAGCGCCTCGTTCTTCTGTGCGGCGGGCGCCAGCGCAAGCTTGCGCGCGGCGCTGCGCGCGCGCAGCCCGATATCCTGCATCAGGCGCGCAACGGAAGCAGTCGAATCGACGGATTTGAGCGGTGCGGTCATGTGATTGTTTTCAGGTCGAAAATTCATCCTAACATGTAAGGCAGAACCCGGGCGAGTTTCAGAGCGGCAAAAACGGCCGCGTGCGGATCACGATTTTATATGGATGTAATTGTAAAAATTGAAGAATCGGCCCGGACCCGGCATCGTGCCGCAAGCCTGAAGGCGCCGGTCCTGGCACTTTTCGGCCTCCTGCTGACGGGATCGCTTTTGAACGCGCAGACCAGACCGCCAAGCTTCACCGACGCCGCCGCCGTCATTCCCGAACTCGTGGTCGACATGCGTTATTTCGGCGCCGCGAATTTCGTCGGCGCGCGTGTCGACGGCTATGAGGCGCCGGTTTGCCTGCTGACACATCAGGCGGCCACGGCGCTCGCCGCTGTGCAGCGTGACTTGCGGCCGCGGGGTTTCGGCCTGAAGGTTTTCGATTGCTACCGGCCGGTGCGCGCGGTCCGACACTTTGTGCGCTGGGCGCGCGATCCCGACACCGGCACCAAGGCGGAGTTCTATCCGCATGTCGCCAAGGGCAACCTGTTCCGCGAAGGCTATATCGCGTCGCGCTCGGGCCATTCGCGCGGCTCCACCGTCGATCTGACGCTGGTCAAGCTGCCCGGCGGCGAAGAACTCGACATGGGCACGCCGTTCGATTTCCTGTCGCCTCAGTCGGGGCAGGGCGGGCGCGTGAGCGCCGAAGCCCGCGCCAACCGCAGGCTTCTCGCCGACGCGATGCGGGCGCGCGGCTTCATTCCCTATGACAAGGAATGGTGGCACTTCACGCTGCGCAACGAACCGTTCCCGAACAGCTATTTCGATTTTCCGGTGCGATAAGCGCCGGCGCAACGTGGATGCGGGCGCGCAAGCGAGGCGTATCGCCTCGGCCGCAAAAAATAACGAGACATCCCGGGAGGCACCGGAATGTCTCGTTATCATCGACGTAGTGGCGGCGTACCGGACGAAGAATCGCCCCCAGCCTTCGACGAACCGCGGCAGGTGCCGGTTTAGGGGGAGCACCCGCCAGAGTGATAAACGGCTTGTCGAACCGTCCGTCGAAACGCATACGCAACGGATACATTCCGACCGCTGGACGGCCGGTACTATCAGCGACTCGCATACGCCCAACCACTGCCTAACAGCATACGAGCGCTTGGTTCCGTTGCTGCGGTAACATCGAAGTCCGCCACAATGTATCAACATGCGGCTTGGCAACACTGCGCGGCACTTTTGCAACAAGCGGTAACAAGAAGCCGCCCGTCGGGTGAGATTGCGGCAGATTAGTGTCCGCCCGGACCGGCGCTGCGAATCCGCTCACTATAGATCGGGATATTCAAGCCGCAGATATTGAAGCGCGCAAGATAACCCATGAGGAAGTCATTCACCCCCATGCGGTGCAACGTCACCACGTCGCCCGCAAGCAGCGCGCGCTTCTCCTCTTCGGTCAGCCGGTAGCGCGCAATCGCGCGCTCGGGATCGGTCTGCATGGCCTTGCGGAAATCGTGATCGCGCAGGGTTTCGCGGCACAGCCGGTCGAGTTCGAGAACGCTCATCGTGTCGCTCCAGTCTGCTGCTGCGCCTAGGCGAGCCGCCAGCCGGCATAGGCGTGGCCGTTTTCCATCTGCTTGTCGAGGAAGTCGGGCTTGCGATTGTCGGTGAAGGCCAGCATCGCGATCCAGTTGAGGAGTTCGCCGCCGACATTGCCGGCCGCATGCATGCGATCCTCGGTCGCTGCAGCGATCAGGGCGTCGGTGTCGCCGGCTTCGAGATAGCGGCAGACCTCGTGCACCCAGTCGGGATCGGGCACGCCGTCGGTGAAGCCAAGGCGGATGCGCGGTCCGAACACTTCAAGGGAAAAACTGCCCGTTCCGATGATCGCGACCCGGAGATTCTCCGGATAGGCTTCGAGCGTCTTGCGCACCTGTCTGCCGAGTTCGAAACAGCGGCGCGCCGGCGGCAGCGGCGGCACATGCCCCGAGATGAAAAACGGAATCACCGGCCATTGCATGCCGGGGTTGACGAAATGCAGCGGCACCATCACCGAATGATCGCAGGAGAAGTCGCGCAACGTTGCGATGTCGAAGCCGGCGCGCACGCCCTCATGGTGAATCGCGGTCGCGACTTTCGGCAGCGACGGCACATCGTAGATCGTCATGCCGCCGCGCGGCTCGTCATTCGGCCCGCGAAACGATTCGTCGATGCCGATCGCGAGTATCGGGAAATTGTCGAAGAAGAAGGTGTTGTAGTGATCGGTGTCGAAAATGACGATGACATCAGGTTTTGACGCTGCGAGCGAGTCGCGGGCCTTGCCGAACATAATGCCGGTCGGCGAGTCGGGGCCTTCCTCCGCGACCTTGGAAGGGAAGAATGGGGTGTGCGGCAAACCATACGCCGCGACGATCTGAGCCAAGTTGCTGTCTCCGATTTTTCCGTCATCATGCCGGACTTTTGCCGGGCACGCACGCCGTCGTGTCAGTCGATGCCGTCGATGGCCGGGCCACGGCCCGGCCAAGACAATTGCGTTGGGAGTTCCTTTCTAATTGCTCTTGATGCCTGCCGCTTTGACCAGCTCGGCATTGTCCTTGATCTCCTTGCTGATCAGGGCGCGGAAATCGGCCGAACTCATCGTCAGCGGATCGGCGCCGAGCTTGGTCAGCTTGTCCTGCACGCCCGGATTGGCCAAGGCTGCCGCAATCTCCTTGTGCAGCCGCTCGAGAATCGGCGCAGGCGTCTTGGCCGGCGCAAACAACCCGATCCAGAAATTATACTCTGAATTGGGGATGCCGGCCTCGATCGTGGTCGGCACATTCGGCAGCGCCTTGCTTCGCTCCGACGACGACACCGCGATCGCCGCGAGCTTGCCGTCGTTGATCAGGCCGCGCGCCGGCGCAAGCGGCGTGAAGTAAAAGTCGATTCGGTCGGCGACGATCTCGCGCAGCGCCTCGGGCGCCCCTTTGAACGGTACATGCTGGGCCTTGGCATTGGCCGCGAGCAGGAAGCGCTCGGCATTGACATGCGATGCGCTGCCGGAACCTGCCGTGCCGTAGTTGAGTGCGCCCGGCTTGGCGCGCGCCGCCTCGACCAGATCCTTCACCGACTTGTACTTTGCGGGCGACACCACCAGCACATTGGCCAGATTGGCGAGCGGGATCACCGCCGCGAAATCCTTCTCGGTGTCGTAGGGCAGGTTCGAGAAGGTGGACGGCGTGATGGTGTGCGACGACGAATTGACGAGCAGCGTGTAACCGTCCGGATCGGCTTTGGCGACCGCGTTTGCGCCAATCGTGCCACTGGCGCCGACGCGATTGTCGATCACGAAGGTCTGGCCGATCTGGCTGCCAACCTGTTCGAACACCGTGCGCGCGATGACGTCGGTCGCACTGCCGGCGGTGAACGGGATGATCACTTTGATGGGCTGGCCAGCGGGCCAGGATTGCGCATGCGCAGACGTTACGAAGGCAAGCAAAGCGGCGACGAGCGCCATCGTCGGTTTGAGCATGAGCGTTCCCTCTTTCACGGCTTTTGTTACGGGAGGTTTTGGCACATGCGGGCGTATCAAGCCAACGCGGCATTTGATCCGCCAACGCGCGTTCACATCCGTGAACTTTCACCAGATTAAAATGCGCGCGTGTGCACCGATCGCAGACCCAGTGAGTCGGAATTCGCGCTGAAATCTCACGCCGGAGAGTTGGGTTGCGTTTCGCCGGCCAGCTGTCCACGCATTGTCTGAATTTTTGCCGCAAGGAAATCGGCGAAGGCGCGGACATGCGGCGCGGACTTCACATCCTGCCGCACGATCATCCACATTTCGGACCGAACCTCCCGGACCGGCGGCAGACACCGCACCAGGCCGGCTTCCGTATCGCCGATCAGGCAAGGCAGCATGGCAATGCCCAGTCCTGCTTTCAGCGCGGAGACGAGATTGGCGAGGCTGTTGCTGCGTGCGCTCACCTTGGAATTGGGGGCGGCGCGGATCAGAAACATCGCCGCCGGCCGATTGGCAAGCGCGCCATCCACGGCAAGGATCGCGTGGCCGTCGAGCGCTCCGACCGAATCCGGTACGCCGTATTCGTCGGCATAGGAGCGGCTGCAATACACGCTCCACGCCACATCGGGCAGCCTGCGTGCGACGATACCTGCGCTGTCCGGCCGCGAGCCGGTGCGCAAGGCGATGTCGGCCTCGCCACGTGCCATGTCGAGCCGCCGGTCCTCTGCGAGCAGTTCGATGAGAATGCCGGGCTGTTGTTTGCGGAAGACCGGCAGCAATGGCGCAACGATATGACTGGCAAGGGCCTCGCTGGTCGTCAGGCGCACGCTGCCGGACACCTGGCGCCGCTCCGCGCTGATCGCGCTTTCGAGAGCATTGACGTCCTGTTCGATGCGCGCAGCGACCGCGGCAAGCCGCTCGCCAAGCGGCGTCGGGTGGTACCCGCTTTGCTTGCGCTCAAACAGCGTCGCGCCGATGTCGGTCTCCAGCTGGGTGATCCTGCGCATTACCGTGGTCTGATTGAGTTTCAACGCCTGCGCCGCGCGCAAGGCCGAACCGGCACGCGCCACGGCGAGGACGAAACGCAGATCCGACCAGTCGATCATGCGCCATACTGCAAAAACGCAGAATGACTTGGCAACATCGCTGATTGTTGTGGCCCTGCCCCGATCGTATCTCCAGGGCGAGCAGTCGCTGGTGAGAAAATCTGACGCGATATCAATTATTTGTGCACATACACAGGAGTGCCGCATGGAAACCAGGATCGCCGAGATTGCCGACGGCATCTATCGCCTGTCGACTTATGTGCCGGATATCGCCCCACCGGCCGGCTTCACCTTCAACCAGTTTCTCGTCCTCGGCGACGAGCCGCTGATGTTTCATACAGGTCTGCGCAGGATGTTTCCGCTCAATCGCGATGCGCTCTCGCGCATCATCGCGCCGGAAAAGCTGCGCTGGATCGCGTTCGGCCATTACGAGGCCGACGAGTGCGGCGCGATGAACGATTGGCTTGCGATCGCCCCGCATGCGGAGGTCGCGCACGGCCAGACCGGCTGCCTTGTGTCGCTCAACGACATGGCGGACCGCGCACCGCGTGTGCTGCAGGACGGCGAAGTCATCGATCTCGGCCGCGGTAGGCGCGTCCGCTACATCGATACGCCGCACACGCCGCATGGCTGGGACGCCGGCGTGATGTTCGAGGAAAAGACCGGCACGCTGTTGTGCGGCGACTGGTTCACGCAGCTCGGCGACGGACCGGCCGTGACATCCGGCGATATCGTCGGGCCGGCCATCGCCGCGGAAGACCTGTTCAGGTATTCCGCGCTCGCGCCCGGCATGGGCTCGGCCATCTGTGCGCTTGCGAAGACCGCGCCGAAAACGCTCGCGCTGATGCACGGACCCTCGTACTCGGGAGACGGCGCCGCGGCGTTGCTTGCGCTGGCGGACGACTACGACCGGCGCATGCACGCGGCGATCTCCGCGCACTGATCTGACCGAAAGCCCGGCTCCGGTTTGCGGAGCCTTCAACCGCCATCCGCGCATCGCGATGCGCCACGGAAGGAGTCTGTCATGACCGATGTTTCACTATATCGCCCCGTCAAGGAATTGAGCTTGGCGGCCCGCATCCGCCATTTCGCTATCGCGCTTGCGCAAGCCTTGGAGCGCAGGATCGTTGCCGCAAGGGTTCGGCGCCAATTGCATGCGTTGCCCGATCTGATGCTGCGCGACATCGGGCTTAACCGCGGCGATATCCGCTTCGTGGCGGATGCGCTGGCTGCGGGCAGGGGCGACGCGACGCGTCCCGCCGTGGACCGCATCAACCGCAGCACGGCGCGCAGACGGTTGTTTCAAAGCCGTGACACGCGCTCTGCAGCAAACGTCGTCTTTCGCATGCTGTTCTCGGGAGCGGTTGCGATTGCCGTTCTGTCTGCCGGCCCGGAGGCCGGACATGCGCAGGATGCGCAGGTCAAGCGCGGCCAGTATCTCGTGACGCTTGGCGGCTGCAACGATTGTCATACGCCGGGTTACTTCTTCGGCAAGCCGGACATGGCGCGCTTTCTCGGCGGCTCTGAGGTCGGCTTCGAGATTCCGGGTCTTGGTGTTTTCCACGGTCCGAACCTGACGCCCGATCCGGAGACCGGCCTCGGCACCTGGTCGCTGGACCAGATTGCGGCCGCCATCACCAAGGGCCAGCGGCCGGACGGGCGCGAGCTTGCACCGATCATGCCCTGGCATGCTTTCGCGAACCTGACCGCGCAGGATGTGCGCGCCATCGCCGTCTATCTCAAGAGCCTGCCGCCGGTGAAGAACAAGGTGCCGGGTCCGTTCGGGCCGAACGAGCAGCCGACCTCGTTCGTCATGAAGATCGTGCCGCCGCAGGCGAAGCAAACCGATGGCGTAGCGCCGAAATAGCGGCGCGGTTCTCAAAGTCGTCTTGCCCCCAAATCGAAAGGTAAAGGCAGTGTCAACGATTGACGTCACCCAGCCCCCGTATCGCAGGCCCGTCGCAGTCTGGCGCACGGTGCTCGCCGCCGTGCTGGATTTCTTTTCCGTCCTCTACAGCGCGGGTCATGTCGTCGGTTACCTGACCGGCAATCTGACCAATGACGGGTTCAAGCTCGAGGGCGCTCCGGCGGTGGCGGTCTTTGTCCTGATCGGGGTCTATTTCGTCGTGTTCACGCGCTTCCTGGGCGGCACGATCTGGCAGCGCCTGCTGGGAGCGAGGGGCTGCTGTCATCCCTGAGCCTCGCCGAATTGCAGCGCGGTGTCTTCAAGAACTCAAAGTTCACCGCGTTGCGGCAGGCGCGCCTGGAGGTGCTGCTGCGCGCGATCCCGGTCATCCCATTCGATGAGGCCACACTGCGCTCGCCTCTGGCCGCATCATTGCCCAATGCGGCTGGGTGAAGGGACGCGATTTCAACCGCATGATCGCGGCGCACGCGATTTCAATCGGCGCGGTGATGGTGACGGACAACGGCTCGGATTTCCGGGATATTCCGGGGCTGACGGTGGAGAATTGGAAGACGAGACGGCCTTAGGCGGTGCGAAGCACCACGCGCATCCGCGGCGATACGTTCTGGCCCGCGGGTGACAGGCGCGAGGTAATTTGACATGTGATGCACATGCATTAATGTTATCCGCATGGCTACGATGATCCAGATCCGCAACGTGCCTGACGCCCTGCACAAGAAGCTCAAGGCGCGTGCAGCGCTCGCAGGCATGTCGCTGTCGGATTACCTGCTCAATGAGATCCGGCAGGTTGCCGAGCGGCCGACGCTGGACGAGCTGCGAGCGCGGTTGCAGAGCCGCTCTGAAACATCGCCATCGTTGCCGCCGGCTCAGGCTGTTCGAGCCGAACGCGACAGCCGATGATCGTTGTCGACGCCTCGGCTCTGCTCGAAGTGATCCTGCGCACTCAGGCGGCGCCTGACGTTGAGCGCCGCTTGTTCGCGTCAGGACAAACATTGCATGCGCCTCATCTTCTCGACGTTGAGGTCGCGCAGGTGATCAGGCGATATGCCGCCAGCGGCGATATTGACGATGACCGCGGACGGGCGGCGCTCAGCGATCTGCTGGACTTCCCGGTGCGGCGATATCCGCATGATGTCGTGTTTGCCGCGGGTCTGGGAATTGCGGCGCAATCTCACGGCCTATGACGCGGTCTATGTCGCGCTCGCCGAAGCACTGGACGTGCCGTTGCTGACACGGGACCGTCGCCTTGCCGGTGCGGCCGGTCATCGCGCACGGATCGAACTGGCCTGATCGCAGCCGTTTAGAGTCTGAACAGCGCCTCCGCATTCTTCCCCGCGATCCGCTTCGCCTGATCGGCCGGCAGCGCGTTGACGCGGGCGAGGCAGCCTGTTGCTAGGTTGGCTGTCACAGCTTCAAAAAATACTCTTTCATTCTTTGTGCCATAAGCCCGCGCCTCGCTTCTAAGAACTGATCATAATCTACTGATTTGCCGCTCATCAGCTCATCTGACATTGGTATGCAATGAGCGTGGAAGTTTTTTTTCAATTCGTTCAACTCAGTGATGCCTCCGTAACGCTTCTTGCCACCGTTACATTGCATTTTCAGTTCGGCAAAATACTTCTCAGGCGCCTTTTCTCCGATGGCGATATTGATTTCGCTTTGCGCAAGAACATAGTTCGCAATCTGGTTGTAACGACCGCGCGCCAAGCCTTGATCTTTGAGGTGTTTGCGCGGGAATATGTGGTGCACATCGGCTCTGTTCAGAATTAGGTCCAAGACCTTGATGTCGCGAGACAGAAAGCCGTGGTCGGCGAGTTTCACCTGCGCAGCTTGAAAGACTTTGAAATAAGGACTGCTCGCGGACGATGTTTCCATCTGCTGCGGCAGCAACGTCGACCAAAAGCCATCGCTGAGTTCCGCGTCAACTACACTGTCGACGTAATTGGGGACGCCACGGGAGGCGATCTGACGAATGTCAAAGTCAAAGGCAGTTTCGGGGTTGCCGGCGTATCGGCCGGTCAGCATCGACATTACAAACCATCGTCGGACGAGCCGCTCAATTTCGTTGCTGGGTACGTCATCGGCCCTGCTTCTGAGATAAATGATGTAAGCGAAATTGAGAGAGTTCTGACCGCTGAGTAGGTCTCGCGTGATAAATCCGGCGGAGCGAAGGATCATCAGCAGGCGCTGAAAATGAGTTTGATTCATGAAGTTCAGTACGCCTCGCTTCAGTGAGGCGAATGATGTCTCCGCAATCTCTTCTTCGAACTGTTTTGTTTCGAAGTTTCGTCCGGACAGAAGCGCGACCAAGTCCTGCAATCGTCCGCGACCGAACTCCGAGGTGAACGCAACTCGGAGCATATCCGTATAAGATGGATCGTAAATGTCATCGGACGACGATCGAAGCCATGAAATTTTCGAATAAAACTCAGTTTTCGCAAACGTAGGATCGATCTTCGCGAGGCGATCGTAAAAATCAGGAGCTACCGCGACATGACAAAAGTAGTCGATTGCTTTCCGAAGCGCGTTGCCGCCATAGCTTTCATTCGCAGCAATCTTCGACATGGCAAAGTCGGCTTGGCTGAGCGTGGCTCCTGCCGAGTTTACCCTGATAAATATTTCGGTAACGGTTTCGATATCAAGGTCTTCTGCGAGCTCAATAATCCCGACATGGTTGTTCACGATTCTGCTTAGCTTCTGCAAGATCTGGCCTACGGACCTACGATCGGCAGCAGGATTTTTGGTACAGTAGACTTCAACAAGGTCGATAAAGTCGGCATCCGGAGCGAAAACCGAGGATACGTCGGTTATCCAAGCGTCGCTTTTCTGAATGGCAGGGTTTGAGACCTCGAACTTTTCCTCGACAGGATGAAATGCGATTTTAATCCGGGTCGTTTCGTAATCCTTCGTCAGGACCTCTCGTCCGAGGAGCGAAGCCATCAATGCTGTGACGCGCTGCTGGCCATCAATAAGAATACGTTTTCCAGAAGAAGGCGTTCCGTCTTTGAGCCGAACGGTCGGGTTTCGCCACGCGATCAGATATCCAACTGGGTAACCTTCGTACAGGCTGTCCAAGAGATTTCGAACCTTGGTCGCCTCCCATACGAACGGACGTTGTATCTCCGGTATCGCGATCTCGCCGGACTTCACCCATGCCAAGATCGTGCTAATCGGATGAGGGGTTACAGAATATCGTTGCGTGGACATGAGCCGCCTCAGTCACTTGATCCTAAAACTAAAAGCGGCTGTACACTGATTTCTTCAACCAAAGGTTACAACCCGAATAACCTCTCCGCATTCTTCCCCGCGATCCGCTTCGCCTGATCGGCCGGCAATGCGTTCACGCGGGCGAGGCAGCCGATCATGTCGCCGATATTGTGCGGGTAGTCCGAGCCGTAGAGCACGCGGTCCGGAGACCCCGCGACCGAGATGCAAAGCTCCAGCGCGCGGGGATCGTACACCACGGTGTCGTACCAGATGCGCTGCAGATAGGTTGACGGCTTGTCCTTGATCACCTCGGCGCAGCCCGGGATCATCTCCCAGCAGCGGTCGAGCCGGCCCGCGAGATACGGCAGCGTCGCGCCGCCATGCGAGGCGATCAGCTTGATGTCCGGATAGGTGTCGAGAAAGCCCGAATAGATCATCCGGGTGAAGGCGAGCGTGGTGTCGGCCATGAAGCCGACCGGCGGGATCATGTTGAATTCGTCCATGTGCTGTTCGCGCACGCCCTGCGGCGCGCCGGGATGCACCAGCACCGGCAGGCCGAGCCTGTCGATCTCGGCCCAGACCGGCGCAAACTTCGGATCGGTGAGATCCTCGCCGTCTATATTGGCGATCACCATCACGCCGACGGCGCCGCGCTGAATGCAGCGCGCGAGTTCGGCCTTGGCGTCGTCGGCATATTGGAACGGCAGCGAGGCGAACCAGCGGATGCGGTCGGGCTTTGCGCGCTGCTGCTCGGCCATCGAATCGTTGACGAGCTGCGCGGCCTTCAGCGCGACCTCGCGGCCGCCCCAATAGGCATTCGGGCAGGTCAGCGAGACGATGGCGACATCGACCTTGGCCTCGTCCATCTTCCTGATGCGAAGCTCGTAGTCCCACATGCCGGGAAACAGCGTCATGAACGGCGCATCGTAGAGATGCACCGCGTCCTGTCCGGCCTTGGTCTTCTTCAGCGTGTATTTGCCTGTGCCATTGGCGCGCAGAAGCTCGAGATAGTCGAGCGTGAGCATGTGGGTATGGACGTCGATCACCGGCATGGTCGTTCCTTTGGCATTTCCTCGGTGGCTTTTCTTGAGCGGCGATTGTAAAGCCTCGAAGCCGTGACGATCACGCCTACGAATTGCCGCTTTGTTCGCTTGATTGATCGCGGGGACGTCAGTGGGGGTTCATGGCTATCGCATTTGATCTTGTCAGCCAACAATGGCAGCGGAAAATCATCGTCTTCGGGGCAGCGGCCGTCGGTCTTGGCGTGTTGATGGCGATGCAGCCGGTCTCGCCGGAAAATGCCCCGTGGCATGAAATCGTCGAGCGCGGCGGCATGGTCTTCATTCTGGCCGGGATCCTCGGGCGCACCTGGTGTTCGATGTATATCGGCGGAAACAAGCTCAACAGGCTTGTTACCGAGGGGCCCTATTCGGTCACCCGCAACCCGCTCTACGTGTTTTCGGCGCTGGCAGCGTTTGGCCTCGGCGCCCAGGTCGGCAGCGCCGTATTCGCGCTAATCTGTGCCGCGGCAACGATTGGCATCTTCGCGGTGGTCGTCCGCCACGAGGAGCGGGCGCTGGCGGAGCGCTTTCCGGCCGAGTTCGCCCGCTATCGGGATCGTGTGCCGCGGTTCTTGCCGGATTTTCGCCGCTGGCAGGAGGCCGATACCCTTCTGGTCCGGCCGGCACTGGTCCGCCGCACCTTCTTCGATGCGACGCTGTTCCTGCTGGCCGCGCCGGGCCTCAAAGCCCTCGAAACCCTGCGAGACGCCGCGCATTTCGATCCCTTTTTCCGGCTCTACTGACCGGCCATTTCCTTGACTTGGCGGGCTTTTGCCCCCATAAACCGCCACAACGGCGGGCCCCTCTGGGGCCCTTTTCGTGCTTCCGGGCACGCGCCGGACACCCAAAATCAGACTGAAAGAAGCCGGTCCGGCCTGTCCGAGCACCGGGGAATGAACACGAAGGAAAAACGATGTTCGCAGTCATCAAGACCGGCGGCCTGCAATATTCGGTTGCCGAGGACCAGGTGGTCCGCATCGGCCGCATCGCGGGCGAGCCGGGCCAGATCGTCCAGATCGGCGATGTGCTGATGCTGGGCGGCGACAAGCCGGAAGTTGGCGCCCCGCTCGTGTCGGGCGCGTCGGTTGCGGTGGAGATCGTGGAGCAGAGCCGCGGTCCGAAGGTGATCGCCTTCAAGAAGCGCCGCCGCAAGAATTCGCGGCGCAAGCGGGGCCATCGGCAAGACTATACCGTGGTGCGGGTCTCCGAGATCCTCACCGGTGGCGCCAAGCCGACCAAGGGTCCGAAGCCGAAGCCGGAACGCAAGGCTCCGCCTGCGAAGCCGGCCGAGGACGCCGACGCGGCGTAATTGCCCTCGGCTCGGCCAGTTTCGGAAACCGTGCGGCTGGTGCGTATGTCTGCACCGCCTCATGGTCGCCCGTGAAATGAGATGATTCCGTCACGGAATCGCGTTATGAGAGTTTCGAGAGAAGGATTTTGAGCCATGGCTCACAAGAAAGCAGGCGGATCATCCCGTAACGGCCGCGACACCGCGGGCCGCCGCCTCGGCATCAAGCTGTTTGGCGGTCAGGTCGCCATGCCGGGCAACATCATCGCGCGCCAGCGCGGCACGGTTTGGCATCCCGGCATCAATGTCGGCATGGGCAAGGACCATACCCTTTTCGCGCTGACCGAAGGTCGCGTCGAGTTCAAAGCCAAAGGGAACGGTCGTACGCTCATCTCCGTCGTACCGATGACGGAAGCTGCGGCCGAGTAGACGGCGAATCTCTTCCGAGGTCCGCCGGTTCACGTCGAACCCGGGGGACCCGAAAAACAGGGCTCCAGACTTGAGGGGGAGACGGGTGGACCGGCTCCCCCTCAAGTCTTTTTGCAAAGGAGCCTGACCATGACCTGCCTGGACCTTGAGACCCGGACCTACCGGGAAGGCTGTATCCCCGTCCTCGAGACCGAGCGGCTGATCCTGCGCGCGCCGACACTCGAGGACGCTAAGCACGTAGCCGCGCTGGCCAACGACAAACGGATCGCGGAGAATACGCGCCGCATTCCACATCCCTATTCCCGTGCCGAAGCCGAGGATTTCATCACCACGGCCAATACCCCGAAGGGCGATATCGCGTTCCTGATCGCGACCCGTGCCGGTCTGCCCATCGGAGCCTGCGGCATCGCAACGCAGGACGATGCGGTCCCGGAGATCGGCTACTGGCTGGGGGTCAAGCATTGGGGGAAGGGCTACGGCACCGAGGCGGTGCGGGCCCTGATCGATTTTGCCTTTACCGAACTCGGCAACGAGAGCTTGTCCGCAGGCGCCCGCGTGACCAATCCGGCGTCGCGCCGGATTCTGGAAAAGTGCGGCTTTCAGTGGACCGGGGTCGGTCTTTGCCGCATCCGTGCGCTGCACTCGTCGGCGCCGATCGACCGCTTCCGGCTGGATCGCGGCCTTTGGGCGGCGCTGCGCCGCTGGAGTGACGTCAAGCGGGTGTCCTGACCCCATTCCTGCACATCGACGCGCCGGGCGGAGCGGATCTCCGCCCGGAGGCGGCCGGTCTGCGGCCAATGAACGGTGGAATTTTTCCCCTTTTCCGGGTATGAACATTGAGCCTTGCGAGATGTTCTACCGGACGCTCGTGTCGGCGGCATCTCGTTAATTGAGGAAATAGACGGTGGCTACAGGTACGGTGAAGTGGTTCAACGCGACCAAAGGTTATGGCTTTATCCAGCCGCAAGGCGGCGGCAAGGATGTGTTCGTGCACATTTCTGCAGTGCAGCGGGCGGGCCTGACCGGTCTGAATGAAGGCCAGCAGATCGAGTACGAGATCGTGTCCAATCGCGGACGCGAGTCGGCGGAGAATCTGAAGGTGCGGTGATATGTTTCGAAAGCGGCCGGGGACGCACGCGCCGCTTTCGCAACATCGAGGTCAAAAAAGCCCGGCACGCCAGCCGGGCTTTTTTCATCGCTTCGCGCCGCCCGGGATGACGGCGGGGAGGGCCAACGCGTTTCCGAGCGAACCGGGCACCGGTTCGCGTGAAGAAGGCGGGCCAACGCAATAAGTCTACGCCGCCGCCCGCAGCGGCAGGCAGGCCTGGGCGATCGCTTCCACATGGCGGTGGTCGGTGCCGCAGCAGCCGCCCATGATATTGATACGGGTGCCGAGCGTGCCGCGCAGATGCGCATAGCGGCGGCCGAGATCGGCCGGATCGCCGATATCGAGATCGGGCGAATTGTCGAGTTCGGCATGGCTGCGCGTCGAGGCATTGGCGCGAAGGCCGCGCAGTCTTTTCACCCAAGCTTCGCCTTTCTCAAGCGCATCCGTGAAATGGGCCGGGTGCGCGCAGTTGATCATGTAATAGGCCGGTGCGCCCGATGTCGCGTCATCGGTCCTTTCGATCGCCTCGCGTAGCGTTTCGCCGCTTGGCAAAAGCCCGTCGGTCTCGGTGGTGAAGGAAATCACCACCGGCACATCCACCGCGGATGCCGCCTGCGCTATCCCGATTGCTTCGCCGGTATGCGTCATGGTGAAGGCGCTGATCATGTCGGCTTCGGTATCGGCGAACAGATCGCACTGGAAGGCGTGATAGCGGCGCGCTTCGTCTGCGCTCATCAGCTGATCGGGAAAGTAGCCATCACCGCGCGGCCCTATATTGCCCGAAATCGGCATCGGGCATTGCGCGCTCTCGTGCTCCTCGCGCAATGCGAGCAAGAGCGCGATGCTCCGGCGGTTCAGCGCCACCAGCTCCATCGGCGAATATCCGAGCCTTGCGCCCCAGTCGGGGCTTGCGCGCCAGGATGCGCTTTCCAGAATGAAACCGGCGTCGCGGGCCTTGGCGATCCGGATATGGCGCAGGAAATAGTCGCGCAGGCGCTGCTCGCCCTCCTCGCTAGCATGCAGCGTGATCGCGGAATTATGCGGCAGCTCGACGCCTTCATGGAAGATCAGCGTGGTTTCCAGGCCAGAGTCGGTCAGAAATGTCTTGCCGCCGAGCTGCGGCAAATTTGAGCGATACTTCGCCATTGTCTTGGTCCTTCCTGTGCAAGCAAGGCTGGCGCCGAACGGGGGGCAGTGGCGCGCCGGCGGAGCTTTTGGTCGCGCCGGGATAGGCTCAGGTTCACGCAGACACCACCGGGAGCCCGGTCAGGCAAGCGAATTGCTGATTTGGCTGGATGGCCAATACCTTACGGACGATCTGCGAAATGCGTGATCCGGCCTCATGCTGCGTCGACTGCACTCGTGGTACAGTCACACATGCTTGATGAGACCAAAGCGCCGAAGCGCGGCGATACGCGGGAGCGCCTGCTGGCTCTGGCAGAGGAAGCCGTGCTGGCGAAGGGTTTCGCCGGCACTTCGATCGACGAGCTGATTGCCGCCGCCGGCATCACCAAGAGCGGCTTCTTCTACCATTTCAAGGACAAGGCAGAGCTCGCCAAGGCGCTGCTCCTGCGCTACCTCGACCACGACAGGCAGGTGCTGGACGAGCTGTTCGGCCGCGCCGACGAGCTGAACGAAGATCCGCTGCACGGCTTTCTGGTCGGCCTGAAACTGTTCGCCGAGATGATGGCGAATATGAAGGAAGCGCATCCCGGCTGCCTCGCCGCCTCCTTCGTCTACCAGGACCAGCTGTTCAATCGCGACGTGCGCGAACTCAATGCCGAAGGCATCCTGCGCTGGCGCAGGCGCTTCCGCGAACGCTTCGATCTGATCGCGGAAAAATACCCGCCGCGCGATGGCATCGATCTCGATGCGCTGTCCGACATGGCGGCGACGATCATCGAGGGCGCGCTGATCCTGTCGCGCGCACTGCGCGATCCGAAAATTCCCGCGCAGCAGGTGATGCTGTATCGCGATTTCGTGCGCTGCGTGTTTACGAAGTAGCGGTCATCCGGGACGCGCCCGTAGGCCGCAGGTGCGGACTCCAGACGCATGAAGCGCTGAAAGATGGGCTGGATTCCGGGTTCGCTTGCCAGAGGCAAGCGCCCCGGAATGACAGCAGCCGCCATCAGTGATGCGAATGCCCGCCGCCTGCGGGCGCGCCGCCGCCGATCGGTCCGACCTTGTATTCGACATCGACGTTGCCGGCCTTCTCAAAGACCAGCGTGCCCTTCACCGTCTCGCCTTCCTTCAGGCCGAACTTCAGGTCCATGAACATGACGTGATAGCCGCCCGGCTTCAGCTCGACCGTTTCACCCGGCTTGATCTCGAGCCCCTTGGACAGCTCGCGCATGCGCATCACGCCGCCGTCCATCGCCATCTCGTGGACCTCGAAGCGGCCTGCGAACGGCACGGTGCCGCCGATCAGCCGGTCCGGCTCCTTGCCGGTATTGGTGATCTTCATGAAGCCGCCTGCGACCTTGGCGCCACCGGGCGTCGCACGGGCCCACGGCGCCTCGATGGTCAGCGTGCCGGCCCTGTAGACCTTGGTCTCGGCAGCCGCAGCATGAGCGCCGCCATGATGCCCTCCGCCGTGTTGCGCGAGAATGATGAGCGCGGGTGCGGGCGCCTTCAGCGCATGCGCATCCTGTCCGGGCGCTGGAATGTCCGACCAGCGCGCCTGGCCCTTCTCGCATTCCTGCGTGACCGGGATGTAGAGCGGACCCGGCGCAAGGTCGCGCGCGAGAAAGCCGGCAAACACGAACTCGTCGTAATGCTCGTCGGGCAGCTTGCCGCCGCTCCAGACGATTTCCCGGACGCCCTCGGTCAATTGCTGGCCGTGATAATAGGGGTAGGACTTTTCATATTGGCCCTTCACGGTTTCGACCTGCCAGCCAGGCTTCGGCATCGGCTTCACCCCGATCACGCCTTCGGGGATTTCGGCGCGGACTTTCAGCGTGGCCGAGCCGTCGCAGCCATGCGGAACTCGGAGCACGGCCTTGTAGGGCGTGCCGGCATTGGCCTGGCGGACTTCAAGCGTGACATGGGCGAGGGCGACGTGCGGCATCGCAGATAGTGCTGCGCATACGATGGCGCCGAACGTGATGGATGAGGCAAGGATGGCCCTGCGGGACATGATATTTCTCCAGGTGATGGATGTGGCGAAAGCCGCGTTTGAGGGCGCGGCAGGCGATCACACGGAAAATGGCGGCGCGCGGGCGGGTCCGTCGCGGACGCACGTGGCGGTCCGCCGATCCGGGAACGATGCCGGTGACAGCGAGACCGGATCGCTATCGGCTCGATGCGCGAGCAAGCCCGGAACGGGCAGGACCGCGGACCCCGCCGCGCAGGCGCCGCACAGGATGCATGGCATCTTGCCAGGCGCTGGCGCTGCCGGATCGTCCCCGTCGGCAGTCCCGGCCTGTGCGGTACCGAAGCAATAGACCGCGAGCGTGCCGTCGGCCTGTACCTGAATCGGGAAGAGCGTCGCGAACACGGCCTGCAGCGCGATTGCGTAAGCCGCAACCAATGCGGCCACGGCCCGCAATTTTCCGCTTGGAAAAACGCCCATCATGCGGCTCCGATAGCAAATCCGGGTGTTGGACACCATCGCGTCTTTCTGCCGAAAGTCACCACTTCATCTTCATGCCAGCGAAAACCGCGCGGCCGGTGCCGGGCTCGAACAGCGCCGATTGCCTGTTCGCGACGTCGATAATGCTCGCGCTCGCGATGTAAGCCCGGTTGGCGAGGTTGCGGCCCTCGACGTAAACCGAGAAATTCGTGTCCCGCTCGAAGCCGGCGCGCAGACCCCACAGCATATACGGGTCCACGGCCGTCGAGTTCACGCTGTCGACGAAATAAGGATCCGGAACCCATTCGATATTCGGGCCGAAGAAGATGCCCGAGGGATGCTTGTACGACAACTCGGCACGCATGACATGCGGCGGGATGCCCGGCAGTGCATTTTTGCCGAATCTTGCATCGTTGTCGAAGAAGAAGTCGTTATAGGTGTAGGCGAGCTGCAGCCACAGTTTGTCCGGGTCGGAGCCGTGCACGAAGATCGACTTCAGCACATTGGCGCCAAGCCCGAGTTCGAAGCCCTGATGCACGGTGCGGCCGGCGTTGGTGACGTTGCAATTGCCGAATGTGCTGTAGAGACATTGCAGCTCGTTTCTGATCTCCGAACGATACAGCGCGATGTCCCATGAATAATCCGGCCGCTTGCCGCGGGTGCCGATTTCGTAGGTGGTGGCACGCTGGGCCTTGATGTCGGTGAAGGGGATGTTCGGCAGATTGGGCGCGACGAAGGGGATCGGTACCACGCTCTCGCCGAAGCTCGGCACCTCGGCACTGCGCGAGATGCTGGCATAGACCTGCGCGGTGGGATCCACGTCCCAGAGCAGGCCGAATTTCGGACTCCAGATTTCGAAATTGGTTTCGCCCGACTGGTCGCCGTTGGAAAGAAACCGGTCGATCCGCTGCCGCGAGGCGCGCAGGAATTGCGTGCCGGCGACGGCTGCCACATCCGGCAGGAAGTAGAATGCGTTCTCGGCATAGGCGGAGGTGTTCTTCGACTTGTCGAGCGACGACGACAGCAACGCGCCCTTCACTGCCAGCGGCCCGTTGCCGAATTGCTGGTTATCGATCTTGCCGTTGTGAATGTTGATGCCGGCGACCAGACGGTTGCGAAAGCCCATGATCGACCGGTCGTCGACAATGCGACCAAAGCCGCCGTAGTCGTCGTAGGTGTAGTCGAGCCACTGGAAGATTGGGTGCATCAGGTGGCGGTTGACGGTGAAGGCGCCGAACTCCACGGTGGTGTTGCCGAACTCGACGGTCGTCTTGTTGGCGAAGCGATTGGAGTTGATGTTGCGCTGCCAGTCGTTGGCGACATTCTGCCGCTGCGCAATACGGGGGTCGTTCAGCGCCGTGTTCTTGGTCACGGCGCCGGGAATGCGCTGCTCGATCGTGTTGCCGTTGAAGTAGAAGCGCGTCTCGACATTCGGCGACAGCCGGTAACCGAAATTGGCGGAGCCGCGCATCAGGCTGCCGTTGCTGTGCTCGCGGAAGCCGTCCTGCACCTGGTACGAGCCGGTAACGAAATAATCGAACGGACCCATTGCCGCGCCGGAACTTGCCTGGATGCGGCGATAGCCGAAGCTGCCGATGTCCGAACTCATAGCGAATGGCCGCGCATCGCGTCCGCTCGGCGTGACGAAGTTGATGGCGCCGCCGAGCGAATTGGCGCCGAACCGCAGCGCGCTCGCGCCGCGCCAGACCTCGGTATAGCGGTAGGCGGTCGGATCGATTTCCTGGAAATCGAAATAGCCGTCCGCGGTGTTGATCGGGATGATCCCGTCCATATAGAGCTGCAGCGAGCGGCCGTGAAAGTTGCGCGACAGGCCCGATCCGCGGATCGACAGCCGGGTGTCTTCGCCCCATTTCGGTTGCGCCCAGACGCCCGGAACGTAATCCAGGATGTCCTTGACCGTGGTCACGTTGCGGTCGCGCAACTGGTCCGACGGAACGATGGCGACTGCGCCAAGCGACTGGTTCAGCTCCCGCCGCGCCTGATCCACCGTTGGAATCGTCAGGCTCTGGTTTTGGGAGCCGGTCCCCCCATTGGGGTCTGCTGCCGATTGCGCGTCCGGTCCGGTCTGTGCCGGGGCGGATTGCGGTCGCGCGGTTGCTGCGGGGCGCGCGGCCTCGATGGTGATGGGTGGAAGCGACGTGTTTTGCGCGGCGGCGAGATGAGGTGCGATGAGCGCAGCAGCGGGCAATGCGCAGGAGGCGCGCCAGAGGCGTGACATGAGGAAACTCCGATGAGGGTGCCGATGGATGCGGCCGAAATGCCGCGTTCGATCAGGCCGTCAGCGGAGGCGCGCGCGCCTGTCCGGCGCGGATCGCTTGCTGCGTAGGCGCAGTTTGCGGCGCAGTCCCGAACAGGACAGCCGCGGCGATGAGAACCGGCGCTGGATGCGTTGCCGGTTCCGGCAGAATGGCAGCGGCCGCCAAAGCCGACCCGCACAGCACACAGTGAAATTTGCCGGACGCGGGCGCCGAGCCCGGATCGCCGTCGTTTGGCGGGACATTGCCGCTGCCGAAGCAGAGAATGGACCAACCGGCGACGCCCGATGCCTGCGCATGGGCGGGAAGCAGCGCAAAGGCCGCGAACAGGGTCTGCAGCGCAATGGCATAGGCCGCGATCAACCCGATCGCCGCCCGAAACCGCCCGCTGTACCGCAAACCCGTCATTCCAGTCCGCCACCCCGGCGAACCCATATCAGCGATAAATTCGCGGGTGAAGTCCCGTATCCTCACCTATATTGCCGCACATGAAGTTCCTCGACGAAGCCAAGATCTACATTCAGTCCGGCGCGGGCGGAAACGGCTGCGTGTCGTTCCGGCGCGAAAAGTTTATCGAATTCGGCGGTCCCAACGGCGGCGATGGCGGCCGCGGCGGCGACGTGATTGCGCGCGCGGTGGAGGGGCTCAATACCCTGATCGATTACCGCTATCTGCAGCACCACAAGGCCGAGCGCGGCGGCAACGGCATGGGCAAGGACCGTCACGGCGCCAACGGCAAGGACATGATCATCAAGGTGCCGGTCGGCACGCAGATCTACGAGGAGGACGGCGAGACGCTGCTCGCCGATCTCGATCATGTCGGCGCCGAGGTGGTGCTGGCGAAGGGCGGCAATGGCGGCTTCGGCAATGCGCATTTCAAGTCCTCGACCAATCGCGCGCCGCGCCACGCCAATCCGGGCCAGCCGGGCGAGGAGCGCACCATCCGCCTGCGCCTGAAGCTGATCGCCGATGCGGGGCTGGTCGGCTTGCCCAATGCCGGCAAGTCGACCTTTCTTGCTGCGGTCAGCGCGGCAAAGCCCAAGATCGCGGACTATCCCTTCACCACGCTGCATCCGCAACTCGGCGTGGTCGCGGTCGATGGCCGCGAATTCGTGCTGGCGGACTTGCCCGGTCTGATCGAAGGAGCTCACGAGGGGATCGGCCTTGGCGATCGGTTCCTCGGCCATATCGAGCGCTGCCGCGTCGTGCTCCACCTCGTGGATGGCACCAGTGAGGATGTCGGCGCCGCCTATCGCGTGGTGCGCCACGAACTCGAAGCTTATGGCGGAGGGCTCGCTGAAAAGCCGGAGATTGTCGCGTTGTCGAAATGCGACGCCATGTCCGAGGACGAGATCAAGGCGCAGATCAAGGTGCTGAAGAAGGCTGCGAAGAAGACGCCGCTGGTGCTGTCGTCGCAATCCGGGCAGGGCGTGAAGGACGTTCTGCGCGCGCTGCTCGACGTGATCGACCGGGCGCGGGCGGAAGCCGAGCCGGAGCCGGAAAAAGCGTCCGTCTGGGAGCCGTAATTTTCCTCTCCCGCAGCCGAGGGTGGCGAATACCGCACGACGCAAGGTGAGAGACAGGCGAGAGGTTCTTTCCTTGCTTTTCTTGGTAAAACCCCGCACCCGATCATCCTTCGCGTTGCTCGGATGACCAACCTCTCTATGGAGGAGGGGACTCCGAACAGGCCGCCAGTCCGATTGAACCGAATGCCCGTCCGCATCCCAGCCCTGACCGATTTCCGCCGCATCGTCATCAAGGTGGGCTCGTCGCTGCTTGTCGACAGCGCCGCAGGAGGGCTGCGCGAGGACTGGCTGCGCGCCTTGTGCGAGGACGTCGCCTGGCTGCATGGTGGCAAGCGGGACATTCTGGTGGTTTCGTCGGGTGCCATCGCGCTCGGCCGATCGGTGCTGAAGCTGCCGCGCGGCGCCTTGGCGCTGGAAGATTCGCAGGCCGCCGCTGCGGTCGGCCAGATCGCGCTGGCCCGGATCTGGGCGCAGATGCTCGGCGCGCATGGCATTACCGCAGGCCAGATTCTGGTGACGCTTGGAGATACCGAGGAGCGCCGCCGCTATCTGAATGCGCGCTCCACCATCGACCGGCTGCTGCAATGGAAGAGCGTGCCGGTGATCAACGAAAACGACACCGTCGCCACCACCGAAATCCGCTATGGCGACAACGACCGGCTCGCCGCGCGCGTCGCCACCATGACCAGCGCCGATCTGCTGGTATTGCTCTCCGACATTGACGGCTTGTACGACGCCCCGCCAGGCGAAGGCACGGCCGCCAACCTGGTGCCGGTGGTGGAACGGATCACGCCCCAGATTGAAGCGATGGCCGGCGCGTCCGGCTCCGAATTGTCGCGCGGCGGCATGGTGACCAAGATCGAGGCCGGCAAGATCGCGACCAATGCCGGCACCCACATGATCATTGCCTCCGGCAAGCCGCTGCATCCGCTGCGCGCGATCGCCGATGGCGGCCGCTGCACCTGGTTCCTGACACCGGCCAATCCGGTGACAGCGCGCAAGAAATGGATCGCCGGTGCGCTCGAACCGAAGGGCACGCTGCATATCGATCAGGGCGCGGTCGCGGCCTTGCGAAGGGGCGCGAGCCTGTTGCCCGCAGGGGTGAAGCGTTTCGACGGCAGTTTCCAGCGCGGCGACGCGGTGACAATCCGCGATCTTGACGGCGCCGAGATCGGCCGGGGCCTCGTTGCCTATGATGCCGAGGATGCCGCCAGGATCGTCGGCCGCTCGTCCGCCGACATTATGCAGGTGCTGGGCTTTTCCGGGCGCACCGAGATGATCCACCGCGACGATCTGGTGCTCTCGGGGCGATGAGCCGGAAGTCGGGCGGCAGCAGGAACCGCAGTTTTGCGGCGCTCTGCTGCAACCCTTGTTTCGGCGGCCCGGCTTGGCTAAGTAACGCCCCGTCCGAGGGCGGTCTCGCCCCCGTTCGGCCCCGCGGAGAGGTGGCTGAGTGGTTGAAAGCACCGCACTCGAAATGCGGCATACTCGCAAGGGTATCGGGGGTTCGAATCCCTCCCTCTCCGCCATGATGTTAGCATAAATTATTGATATTACTGAATTAAATTTTGCATAACAAGGTTTAGTCCCCAATCCGGTCCCCAATTTCGTAATATTTATGAAGCCTCTCGAGGCTGAAACAGGGGTTCGATTCCCCTAGGGAGCGCTAAAAATATTTATTAGAGCGGTTCATCGCTTGACTGAATCGGGAGGGGTTCCGGATCAGCGCGATTTGTGATTCAAGATGCTGGCTGGGAGGGAGGCCAGCATCCGATGACCCGACCTCTATCCAACGATCTGCGTGAGCGTGTTGTTGCGGCGGTTTGCGGCGGGGAGAGCTGCCGGACGGTCTCGGTTCGGTGTTGCGGTGTCCTCGGTTGTGGTCGCAGCGTTATCGGGCAACCGGGTCGGTTGTGCCGGGCAAGATGGGTGGGCACCGCCGGCCCATTCTGGAACCGCACCGTGGGTTCATCCTGGAGCGGATCAGGCAGACGCCGCACCTGACGCTGCACGGTCTGAAGGACGAACTTGCCGCGCGCGGGGTGAAGGTCTCGCATAACGCGGTCTGGATGTTCCTGCAGCGCGAGGGCCTGCGGTTCAAAAAAAACGCTGCTCGCGCTTGAGCGTGCCCGCGCCGACGTCGCGCGCAGACGGCAGCGCTGGCTGTCCTTGCAGCACAGCCTCGATCCGCAGCGTCTGGTCTTCATCGACGAGACCTGGATGTCAATCGGCGTTCAAAATTGACCCCGTATCGGCGTCCAATTTTGGCTCTGACTCAATTTTGATGAAGTTTCGGATTCGCGTGGAGCTGTTCTCGGGGGAATCAGCACCATGCAACATCCACTGCACCGCTCCAGCTTTGTGCCGTCTGGGTTTGTTGTGGAGAGTGCGTTCTGTGATGTCGAAAAGACCGTTATCACGGTCCGCCCTTCCAGGAACTTCAGCCTGTGCCCGTCATGCGGGACGGTTTCCCGACGCGTCCATAGTCGCTACCAGCGTCGCGTTACTGATCTGCCGATATCGGGCCGGGTCGCCCAACTCATTGTGATTGCTCGCCGTTTTCGTTGCGATGCTGTCCTTTGCGGGCGACAGATATTCACTGAACGCTTCGCCGATGAGGTGGTGGCTCCATCAGCCCGACGCACGGCAAGGCTGGATTGCATCGTCCACCACCTTGGCCTGGCACTGGGCGGAAGACCGGCGGCGAACTTTGCGAAACGGCTCATGGTGCCGGTGAGCAAAGACACGCTGTTACGGGTCATCAAGTGTATTAGCCGCAACTCGATCTGACAGACTGTGCCTATTGAGCGACCGGGTTTTGGTGTCCGATACGGTCAGGCTGCGATCATCTTCTCCTTGGTCATCGGCATTGCATCGAGGAACGTTTGCATCGGCGTTTTGCCGAAGCACCAGCGGCCTTGATGCGGTCTCACCTCATTGTATTCGCGAATCCACCGATCGAGATCAGGCTGCAACTCGTCGATCGAACGATAC
>Ga0209911_100135_pt1 | contig 40890 bp, 30 predicted proteins | sample FECB21metaG_FD_188301 | JGI IMG/M metagenome (GOLD analysis project Ga0209911, IMG submission 188301) | Cyanobacterial communities from the Joint Genome Institute, California, USA - FECB-21 (SPAdes) (version 2) | ecosystem: Environmental > Aquatic > Thermal springs > Hot (42-90C) > Microbial mats...
TGGTGTCTACAGTGATATTGTAATCAATAGATAGCTTTTTCCAAGAATTACCTTGCATTTCAAACTGTTTACCATCAGCAGAAATATTTAGAGTTCCAATCTTATCTTGGTCAGCGTAAGAGTCTAATGAGTTGAAGCTTAAGGTTGGTATTTCTTGAGTCGGTTTGGTTTGAGTAGGTTGTTGAGTTGAAGTTGGTTGAGTTTCAGTAGCAGGTGCGGTATTAATCTGATTAATATCCCAACCTAAATCCTCTAAAATTCCCAAAGTAATCCCACCGGGATTGTGAATTGCTTCACCTGCCACGAATAAAGGTGTCATTAAAGAATCGACATGACCTTTAGGATATGTTTTTTCGTCAAGATGCGCTACGCTTGAACCATATTGCCAAGTACTAGGTGCATATAATTTGGGGAATAAACCACCATTTGCTTCTGTTGCGTTAGCACCATTAAAAAATAGATTATTACTGGTTAATTGCTTTCCTAATTCTTCCGAATTATTAGGGAATGAACTAAGACTTTGATTATTACCATTAACTACAAAACTTTCAAAAATAGTGTTTCCATAACTACCTTTTCCACTGTTGTAGGATGCAAAATCCGTTAATCCAAAACCGTGTACAAACTCATGTAAAACAACAGTTGTAAAATCAAACTGGTTAGTTGGAGTATTTCCGTCAGTACCAAGATACCATTTAGAAAAACTGCTATTTAAGTAAATTTCAATTTCCGGTTTATCCCCGTTTAAATCTCTACCAGCTAAATGATTAGCTAATGCAATGGGATAATAAGTATTCTCTTTGGTTGCACCTGTAAAATTCCTGGTAAAACTATATGGTGTAGCCGCACCTAAAATATTGGAACCATATGGACTCAAATCTTGCCAATAAGCATTAACTTGAATGGGAATATCTGTTTTTATCCATCCTTCCCAGATATTTACTACATATTCAAAAGCATTTTGAGCTTGTTGATTAAAACCGTAATAATTAACATTAATTGTTGAACTTGGAGGATTGATATAGTTAGCAGATACAAAAGTTTTATTCTGACTTAGAGTGGAAGTACTACCAGCATAATCATAATCCTGATGAAGCTTATGGTCATCTTCATCATCATCATGATTTGCAAACAAATCTTCAAATGAAAATAACTTATATTCTTCTATTGTTAACTGATTATCACTATCTAAATTAGAAAATTTTAAACTCAAGTTATCGCTATTCATTTACATTTACTCCAAAAATGAAAGGTACAATTCCTGATAAATATTTGACGTGAATTCAAAGAATTAATTAGTCAGCGCGAATTGATAGCGATATCTACTCAAATTCGCATAGCTGTTTCTAATTAATTTGAATGAAAATTTTCTCGGACTAATTATTGATTTAAATGGTATTCATCGGTTTTTATTTGACCAAGGAAAAATCAATATTTTGTTTGCGTGTTCAAGGTAATCTTAACGACTTAAATTAGATATTTCTTCAGAACAAGCACTTAACTAAGGCTTAATAGACGAACAGTTAAAAACCTAAAATTTAAATATTTTTTTGATATTTTTTTATACTAAATAAGTAAAAAAACTTAATTTAATTGATTGTTGGCTGTATAACTTAATTCATTAAGCATCAAAGCACGATTATTTTAACAGCTTGAAATCAGCAAATTTAACTTTTAGTCAGTGAAGTTACTGATTAAAAAAAAACTTTATATAGACTATATTTATAATTATTTATCTAAATATTTTGATTTTTTAGACGCTTATTAATCAAAATCCGTAGGTAAATCTGGATTATGATAATGTTGAAAAAATCTGGTAATTTGTGCTGGTGTTACCCTTGTGGTAGATAATTGAGGAATATTGTCTTCAGCAAAAAAGCTCCTTGGTTGTCAGCAGGGAGCTAGAAGCTCCCACTACCTCTAACCGACATAATTTGCGTGGTGGAGTACTAACACCATCTATTGATTGATAATTGTAGATGAATAACTGATAATTGATAATTGGTAATTAATTACTCGAATGTCAGAATCACGACGCTTTATTAAACTGGTTGGTTATCTACGCCCTTATTGGCGAGATGCAACTTTGGGTATCATCGCTTTATTGGTTGTTAATGGGTTGGGGGTTTACATTCCCTTACTAATTCGCAATTGCATCGATAAATTGTCAGTCAACTTCGGTTACGGAGAAATAATACGCTATTCCATACTGATTATTTTATTGAGTTCTTCAATGTGGCTGATGCGGATGGCTTCCCGTATCTGGATATTTGGTGTGGGAAGACAGGTTGAGTACGAACTTAAACAAAAGATTTTTGAACATTTACTGCAATTAGAGCCTTCTTATTTTGCCACTAATACGGCTGGAGATTTAATTAGTCGGGCTACGAGTGATGTTGATAATATTCGACGGTTGTTGGGTTTTGTGGTGTTGAGTTTTGCAAATAGTATTTTTGCTTTTGCGCTGACTTTACCTGTAATGCTTTCGATTAATGTAGAATTAACCATCGCCGCATTATCACTGTATCCGATCATGTTTTTTGTGGTGATGTTATTCAGCGAACGTCTCCGTAATGAACAAACCCAGGTACAGGAAAACCTCTCGGATGTCAGCAATCTAATTCAAGAAGATATTAGCGGTATTTCCTTAATCAAAATTTACGCTCAAGAACAAAACGAACGTCAAGCTTTTGGTAAACAAAATCAAAAGCTATTAAAAGCTAACTTGAAATTAGCAAAAACACGAAATACGTTGTTTCCTTTAATTGGGGGATTGGTTAACATCAGTTCGTTAATAATTATTTGGATAGGAGCGAGTCGAATCGGTTCTAGTTTGGATGTGGGGGATTTTGTCGCGTTATTAATATATATTGAACGTCTGGTATTTCCTACTGCTTTATTGGGATTTACAATTACTGCTTATCAGCGTGGTGAAGTTAGTGTCGATCGCGTTGAATCAATTTTTAATGTCGAACCCAAAATCAAAGATGATAATAGTGCAGTTCGCATATCACGAAATGAGATTAAAGGAGAATTAATCGCGAAAAACTTAACTTTTGCTTATCCAGGTTCGGAAACTCTGGTATTAGATAAAATTAATTTTCATATCTTTCCAGGAGAAACGATCGCGATTGTTGGTGCTATCGGTTCGGGTAAATCCACCTTAGCGAATTGTTTACCACGTTTATTAGATATTAATGAAGGAGAATTATTTTTAGATGGAATCGATATTACTAAAATCGCTTTAACAGATTTACGGGATGCGATTGCGTATGTTCCCCAAGAAAGCTTTTTGTTTAGTACTACCATTCAAAATAATATCCGCTATGGTGACCCTTTAGCAGAACAGCAAGAAGTTGAGGATGTCGCTCAATTAGCACAAATAAGCTCAGAAATCGGCACTTTTCCGCAGCAATACAACACTCTTGTAGGTGAACGAGGAATTACGCTTTCTGGTGGGCAAAGACAGCGTACAGCGTTAGCTAGAGCAATGTTGGTAGAAGCTCCGGTGCTAATTTTAGATGATGCACTTTCCAGCGTAGATAATCAAACAGCGACACAAATTTTAAAAAATCTCTCTAGCGGTACCAAACGTAAAACAGTTGTTTTCATTACCCATCAATTATCTGCGGCTGCCGCTGCCGATAGAATTTTGGTGATGGAAAAAGGTAGAATTGTGCAAACTGGGACTCAAATCGAACTTTTACAACAACCCGGACTTTATCGAAATTTATGGAGTCAGCATCAGGTAGAAGAGTTGCTGCATTAGATATATTTGTAGGGAGTAGGGAGTAGGGAGTAGGGAGTAGGGAGCGTTACTTTTCTAAATTGCGATCGCGTTCAGGAATAGCAAAGTGTAAATGCTTCAATATAGTAGATTAGTAATTATCATTAACTAATCGTTTAACATTGCCAGTATCTTAGTCGCTTTCTGATACACAGCACGGCACCAACAGTTAGCTTATTGTAAATAGGGAGCGAAGAAATGACCAATTTACAAATATGTAGAAACAGAGAAAAAATTAGCTGTAAATATAAGATATAAACCCCTGATTTAATTATATTTATTCCCTATTCCCTATTCCCTATTCCCTACTCCCTACCAATATAAGTATTGTGTTAATTTGCCAAGAACCCAATTGCTCAAATCCTTTTAATGTAGAAGGAAATAAACATTGTATCAGTTGCGGAAGTAGCAATTTTGGTAAATTTTTGAGAAACCGTTATCGGGTATTAAAGGTATTAGGAGAAGGTGGTTTTAGTAAAACTTATGCTGCGGTTGATGTAGATAGATTGGATGCTCCTTGTGTAATTAAACAGTTTTTCCCTCAAGTACAAGGAAGTGCAGCAAGAGCTAAAGCAGCTAAATTATTCCGAGAAGAAGCATTTCGTTTATACGATTTGGGAGAAAATCATTGGCAAATACCGAGATTATTGGCTTTCTTTGAACAAGGTTCAAGTCTATATTTAGTGCAAGAATTTATTGAAGGGCAAACTCTTTTAGAAGAAGTTTATTCTCATACTTTTGATGAATTAGCAATTAGAGGAATTCTCACGGATTTATTACCAGTTTTAGACTTTATTCATTCTCATAATGTAATTCATCGCGATATTAAACCAGAAAATATTATTCGTCGCAAAATTGATCACAAACTCGTATTAATTGATTTTGGTGGAGCAAAACAAGTAACCCAAACTAGTTTAGCAAGACAAGCCACTGTACTTTATACCATTGGTTACGCACCAGCCGAACAAATGGCGGGTTTTGTGTTTCCTGCAAGCGATTTATATGCTTTGGGTATTACTTGTGTACGGCTTTTAACTCAATGTTTACCCATGCAAGATGATAACGGACAATTTCATGACCGTCTTTATGATGCCATGAATGGTGAATGGTTGTGGCGCAATATCTTACAAGAAAAAAGTATTGCAATTAGCGAAGAATTAGGAAGAATATTAGATAAATTGCTGCAACATTTAGTCAAAGATAGATATCAATCGGCATTAGAAGTACTCGAAGATTTGAATGCTTTACCATCCGATCAAGTACCCATAATTTCAACAATTCCCCTACCTGTTTCACCAGCACAACCAATATTACCGGCTTTACAAAGCTTTGAATTTAATGTAGTCAGAACAGACGCAACAGGTAAAGAAATTAAGCGTTGGTGTAGTAAAGCGAACTTTTTTATCGAAAATTTGAGCAGCGAAGTAACTTTGGAAATGGTATCAATTCCCGGTGGTAGCTTTATCATGGGTTCACCAAGAAATGAAGGGAATATGGACGAATTTCCTCAACATATTGTGACTTTAAAACCTTTTTTTATGGGTAAATATCCAGTTACTCAAACTCAATGGAAAGCCGTTGCATCATTACCACAAGTCAATCGTTGTTTAAATCCCAACCCATCAAAATTTAAAGGTGCAAATTTACCTGTTGAAAATGTATCTTGGTACGAAGTACAGGAATTTTGTGCCAGATTGGGAGAACAAACCGGGCGAGAATATCGTTTACCAAGTGAAGCAGAATGGGAATATGCTTGTCGAGCGGGAACTAGTACACCGTTTCATTTCGGTAAAAGTCTCAATGCTCAATTGGTAAACTGCAATATTGACAACTACCATCCCATAGAAGCAATAGGAAAACATTACAAACAAACAACACCCGTAGGTAGTTTTGCTGTAGCTAACGATTTTGGATTATACGATATGCACGGGCAAGTGTGGGAGTGGTGCGCCGATCCTTGGCATAAAAATTACGAAGACGCACCCACAGACGGAACAGCATGGGAATTTGGGGGAGATGTACATCGTCGAGTACTTCGCGGAGGTTCATGGAGTTTCAGCCCAGAAAGTTGTCGTAGCGCTAGTCGTAGCTGGAATGAGCCTGAAGGAGGTTTGAGAATATGTGGTTTTCGAGTCACTATGAACAGTTGACAGTTGTCAGTTGACAGTTACTCATCTTGTTTATATTCAATGAATTTTTCTTTTTATTTGATAATTATCTATTTTAATTTGGGAAAATTATAATTAAAGACTTGTATACAGATGTATGAATCAATATCCGGACAGTAAATATCATAAATTCGATATAGCTTCTCGTGCTTTAGTTGAGGAGTTTTACCAGCTTATTTTTTGGTTTTGTCGTTTGAGTGTGGCTCAAAAAATTGGTTTTGGTTATGCGATCGCGATTGGTGTGGGTGTATTGGGTACGGTGACGGGAACGTTTATTGGTGATTATTATCAAGAACAGGCTGTGAAAAAGGAGCGATATGTAGATGAACAAGTTGAATTATTCAATGAACTAAAATTTGCATTTTTACAAACTCGAATCCATCAACAGTTGTTGATTTCGTTACTAGACAAACCCGAAGATTTACAAAAAGAATACGCTGTTTTTCTCAAACATAGGTCGAATGCAAAAGAAACCTGGAATGAACTTGAATCTTTTAGTAAAGAATTGTTGACAGAATATCCAGAATATTATCAGAGAATATCCAATTTTTTGAAAACTTATGAAGGTTTACCAAGAATTTACTTTCAAGAGGTTGATAGATTAATTAACCAGATAGATGTGGCAAATCTGAAATCACCAGAACAGATTGAAGCCGCTGAACAACTACTTTTGGATTTTAGTAAAAGTTCGATAGCACTCAAATTTGATCATATATCAGATGAATTAAGTGAATTAGCTGAAACTGCTGAGCAAGGAGACAAAGAAGCTGATGCAGGTTTATTACAAGCGTTAGAAACTCGCCGTTTTATAGTTTTCATCACCAATTTTATATCTGTTTTATTGGCAACTTTTTTAGCATATTATACAACTAAAACCATTACTCGCCCGATTAAAAATTTAACAGATATTGCTGAAGAAACGACTAAGAATTCAAACTTTGATTTACAAGCACCTGTGACAACAAATGATGAAATCGGTGTATTAGCAAATTCTCTAAATCAGTTGATTTTACGAGTTAAGCATTTATTAAAAGAGCAAACAGAAGCTAGAGAAAAATTAGAATTTTATAGTCAGAGTTTAGAGAAAAAAGTTAAAGAAAGAACTCAAGATTTAGAAGACACTCTTAAGGAACTACAATATACCCAAACCCAACTGATACAAAAAGAAAAAATGTCCAGTTTAGGTCAATTAGTAGCTGGTGTTGCTCACGAAATTAATAATCCAGTTAATTTTATTCACGGCAATCTGGAATACACTAAAAATTACCTTGAAGATTTATTACATTTAGTAGAACTTTATCAATCAGAATACCCAAATCCTCCAGCAATCATTCAAGAGGAAATTGAAAATGTCGAGTTAGAATTCTTACAAGAAGACTTACCAAATATTCTCTCTTCAATGCAAACAGGCTCCGAACGCATTCGAGGAATTGTATTATCACTGCGGACTTTTTCCCGTTTGGATGAAGCCGATTACAAAAAAGTTGATATTCATGAAAGTATCGAAAGTACATTGATGATTCTTCAAAGTCGTCTGAAACAAACACCAAAACGTTGCGAAATTGAAGTGATTAAAAATTATGGTAAGTTACCGTTAGTAGAATGCTACGCAGGGCAACTCAATCAAGTATTTCTGAATTTACTTGTTAACGCCATTGATGTATTGGAAGAAAAGTTACTTATCAATAAAAATAACCCATTTTTAACTCCCCAAATTAGTATTTCCACAAAAAGCTTAAATTCTCAACGGATAGCTATACATATTGTCGATAACGGTTTAGGTATGACAGAAGAAGTACGGGAAAAAATGTTTAACCCCTTCTATACAACAAAACCAGTCGGTAAAGGGACTGGTTTGGGATTAGCAATTAGTTATCAAGTTGTTGTGGATAGACACCACGGAGAATTAAATTGTTTTTCGGAGCCGGGTAAAGGTACGGAATTTATAATTGAGATTCCGGTTAAGCAAGGGGGATAGGGGGATGGGGAGACAAGGGGACAAGGGGACAAGGGGACAAGGGGACAAGGAGACAAGGGGACAAGGGGACAAGGGGGACAAGGGGGACAAGGGGACAAGGGGGACAAGGGGGACAAGGGGACTCCTAACTCCTAACTCCTAACTCCTCACTCCTAACTCCTCACTCTCAACTGACTCCTAAACTAATTTCAAATCAGCATACTCTGCTAGTAAATCATCCCTAGTCAAAGTATCTCCTTGTGCTTGGGGAGTCCACAAAATCTCGAAAGCTACGAGTTTGTCGCTGGGGATACTACCAAATTGACGTAGTGCTTGACGTAAATCGTCGGCACTGTTTATGTTGGGAACTTCGGTTTTACCTAAAGTTGCTGCAAGTAAGGTAACAATTATATATTCTCCGGGTCCCTGAGTAATCAAATCGGTGGGATTGTCTAATTCGCCGGTAGATGGTAAAGCTTTGTTGGATGCAGCTTCTTTTAACTGATTGTTGACGTTGGATAATGTTTCTTCTGTGAATTTGCTGCGCTCGGCTAATGCTAAACGGTTAAATTCTGCTTCTGCGGAATTCAAACGGGCTTGATTTGTATTACCACCTGCGTAAACCCAATATTCTGGATGACGCAATAAAGCAAGGCTGGCTTCTTGTAAAACTTGAGCTCTCGCTTCTGGTGACTCTGTATCAGCAGTTTCGGCTAGACGATTTAGTTCGGTTTGCAATTCACGAGCTTGAGCTAGTAAACCTACTTGTAAGCGAGTTACGGAAATTGTCGGGTTGCTGCTGTAACCTACTTCTCCCTCTCCACCGCTAGCAACTCGACGGAAGGTTTGTACTGCAAAATTAGCTAAAGCAAAGAAAATCAATATTCCAAATAAACCCCCAAATCCTCCACCTATACCCCAAAAAGGAAATAGGAACGGAAAACCAAATCCACCACCGGGATAACCACCATATCCACCTCCAGGAGGAGCGTAGGTACGAGGAGATGATGAAGGTACTCTGAAAGAACCACCACCAATTCTACCCCCGCTGCGAGCAGCTAGCGCTTCTGATGTTTGGCTAAATACCAGCGTAAACACAAGGAAGGCAACTAAAAAAGATTTAAACAGCGGTTTGATGACACTTTGTATTTTTTTACGCATGATACGGCTTTGTTGAAAACGATATTATTTACGCTTGATGCCAATGTTTACAAAATATATTGCTTAAATATTTTTAGGTAACATCAATATATCTGATTGGCACTTTTACTATTATTTTTAGGTTACATTCTAAATTTATCGTTTCTGACTATGGTTTAGCAGTAATCTTTGGAGGGAAATCCACTGTTGATAACCGTACCTTCAAGAAAAATGAAGTTTTTCTGGACTACTTCTCACCAGGTAGCGATACCCAGACACTACCAATAAATTATCCATTGCAATTAATTCGGTAGATACAAAGTATAAAAAACACCAATATTTTTATTTTATATGTTCTTTATTTAACAAGAGATTTGCGTAGTATTTTATACTTATTTCCTCCGCGAGCAAATAATAAAGAATGTTTTTTCATAGTATTATAAATAACAGAAGATTACATATCATTTTATACTGGTACACTATGGCTTCACATTTATAATTAAAGATTTGATGAAGTCAACTCAATTGAGTGTTAATTACGTTAATGTTTATATTAAAGTTCTGTAAAGAACACTTGCTTTGCTAGCGGAAATGATGATGTTTGTTGCGCGTCAAACGGCTAATACAGTTGAAATAGATTTTTCTATGAGTTATTACTTATGGAGACTTGTTTGGATAAAACGTCAAGCAAGTACATGGTTGAAGTGAGTTATGCTGAGAATCATCCGTAAGTAATAAGCTAAGTAATCAGAAATTTTGCTGTACTAATTTTTTTGTGGTGTATCTGTCTGAATCTGAAGTGAAAAATCTACTTTACGCTTACTGGGGGAATTAAGCTTGACAAATTCTTTAACGGTTGAATAATAGAAAATGCTTAAAACAGCTTCACAAATTGATCTTCTAAATTTTGCTGATAAATCTGGTTTAAGTGTGTTTCTGTATCAAGGATAGAAGGGGAAAAATCTATGAAATTACTATTGGTATGTACTTCTGGGGGTCATTTTTCCACCATGAGGAGGCTAGAATCTTTTTGGTGTAATCATGAGCGAGTATGGGTGACTGACTGGAAGAAAGATACAAAATTACTAGAAAATGGGGAAAAAGTTCATTGGTTGCCTTATCAAGCTCCTAGAGATATGTTGGCATTTTGGCAGAACATTCCTCGGATATTTAAGATAGTCTATTCGGAACAACCTGACATAGTAATTTCAACGGGAGCTAGTATTGCCGTTGGTTTTGCGATTGTAGCCAAGTTGTTTGGTAAACGATTTGTGTATGTGGAGAGTATCTCTCGCTCGGAAGAATTGAGTTTATCTGGAAAATTGGTTTACAAATTTAGTGATGAATTTTATGTACAGTGGCCGAATTTATGCCACAAGTACCCCAAAGCAATTTTTAAAGGATACGCTTAGAGGCTCTTTCTAAGGTATAAAAGTCACTCTCATTTAAAACTAATGATTACCGTTACATTAGGTACTATACCCTTTTCTTTTGATAGGGCTATTGATTGGTTGGACAGTCTTTTAGAGACTAAGGTGATTTCCGAAAGTGTGTTTGTGCAGCACGGAACAACCGATGTATCTGCCCTAGCAAAATACATGAACGTGAAAACCATACCAATAGTTGAGACTAATTTGTTGATGAAAACAATAGAAGAGTCTCGGTTGGTTATATCCCATGCAGGTCAGGGGTTAACACGGGGGTTAGCAGCCCAAGGAGCAAGTTTTATTTTGCTACCGCGTTTAGCTCGTTACAAAGAGCATATCGACGATCATCAGCTATGGTTTGCTCAAGGAGTGGAGAAACTAGGAATACCTTATTGCACGACTCTGAATAATTTAGAACAAGCAATAAAATGTCCACCACCTAGTTTTAAAGGACAGATATTTGACCAGCCAAAATTAGCTGAACATTTAATGCAGATATATCCGGTACGGTCTTGAGGACGCACAAGGTAGAACAACAAATTCTAACTCAAAAACCAGATTTAGATATTTGGAGGGTACTGTTACGATGAATAGAATTGCCAAAATAGTAATGCGACATTGGAAACTGCTGTTGGCTTGGAATGTTTTGGTGTTGGGAATAACTGCGGTTAACATCAAGACAACACCTCGGATTTGGAATAGCCAAGCACAGTTGATATTACCCAATGTAACTAATAATAGTGATGCAGATTTGGGTAAGTTAGGTAGTGTTCGTGATGGGGGGGTGGTTTTTTCTCAACAACTTAACCCGTTGAATATCCTATCTTCCATTGCGATGAGCGACTATGTAATCAGAGAAGTATGGGAAAAAGACCCCGAAAAAGATGAGTTTTCTCGGTTAAGTAATTTCAAGAAACTTTTTAAGGTTTCTCCCGAAAAAGAATCGACGGTGATATCCCTTAACGTTGAGAGTTCTAGTCCGGAATTAGCCGCACAACGAGCAAATGCATTAATTGCAGCATTTCGCAATCGCTTGCAAGAGTTAAGGCTTGATGAAGCACAACAGCGATCGCAATTCATGCAAAATGAAGTAAAACAAGCTTTACAAAAGTTGCTTGTAACACAAAAAGCTCTCAGTGAATTCCGCGAAAGTTCCAATTTGGTGAACTCAGATGAGCAAACCAAAGAGATTATTGCAGCGATGAATACTTTGAGTACAGAACAAGCCCAAGCAATAGCTGAAGCTCAAGCATCTCAAGCGAGAGTGAGGATGCTATCTTCTCGTGTAGCTTTGAGTCCAGCGGCGGCGGTAGGTTCTGTAAGACTTAAAGAATTAAAGGAATATCAGTTAATTCGGGACAAATTAAGCGAAGTTGAAGTTGCGTTAGTGGAAGCCAGAGGTAAGTTAACCACTGACCATCCCCAAGTGCAGGATTTACAATATCAACAAAATGTGTTACGTAATCGACTGCAACAATATGTTACCGATTCTACAGGTAATGTGGCTGGGGTTGATAATGCAATCGGCGAAAATACCGCTGGTTTAGCCGAGCAGATGATTTTAGCAGAAAGTCAAGCAATGGGAATGCAGGAAAAAGCCCAACAACTGCAACCGGCTATTGATAAATTGGCTGCAAAGTTAAATTCTTTACCTGAAAAACAAGGGAAATTACTAGAACTGCAACGACAATATGATATTGCCGAAGGGGTTTATAACGGGGTAGTAGCCCAAGCAGAACAATCAAAACTCGGTGCTTTCAGCGCTTATCCCAGCGTTCAAATACTAGACCAACCAACTATAGATAGCAAACCAACAGGACCGAAATTAAGATTAATGATACTTGGAGCATTACTAGCTTCTGGTTTCGGTAGTGCTGCGATCGCGCTGTTTTTGGAAAATCGCAACCCCTTACTCAGTCCGAAAGATATTCAACAAACCAATATTCCGGTATTTGCCAGCGTTCCCTATATTAAAAATATTAGTGGGAAATTAGACCAAATCGGAGGAGAAATCGAGTTTCAACGATTAGCTTCTGCGGTTAGTTTAATGCAATTAGATTCCGGACGGTTAATGATTGCTAGCGCTACCACCGGGGAAGGTAAAACTACAACTATTTTAGGGTTAGCGAATGCGTTGATCAGTTTGGGTTTTAAAGTTTTAATTGTGGACGGAGATTTTCGGAAAGCAGAACTTTCCCAATCTTTAGGTTATCAGCCACAAACAAATTGGGATTCGCGATTTACACAAAACCAAGTCCGTCCTAATTTAGATTTATTATCGGTGAGCATTGCAGAAGATAAAATTGCTGAATTTGTAGCTCGTGGAGAATTTGAACAGTATTTGAACTATGTCCAAGCTAATGGTAAATATGATTATGTTTTGGTAGATAGTTCTCCGGTTACTTTGACACCAGAAGCAGCATTACTCGCAAAAGTGATATCCAAAGTGCTGTTTGTTGTTCGTTCCACAACCAGCCATCGTAATTGTTTCTACGACAGTATTGAACAATTGACTAGACATAAAGCGGAAATTGCGGGATTAGTAGTTAACGGAGTAGAAACAAGAGCGCAAGGTTATATGTACGGACAAAATATTGTTCAAGTACAATAAATAGGTTAATTCATGAACCAACAAACAAGGTTTAAATCTACTGCTAAAAAGACCACTGATTGTGATAGTTTATTCTCCGGAATTTGGATTCGTTGGGGAGAACTAACGCAATCAGAAAAAGTTGTTTGCGGTTACATTACCTTGATTCCTTTGTGGTGGATGTGGGGTTGGAGACTGTATTTTGTCTTTTTAGTAGCAGGTATTATTATTCATGAATTGCGCGAGAAAAGAGAAATCCGGTTACAGCGTCCGAGTGCTGCTGTCATCGGAATTATTGGTTACGGTTTATATGTTTTAATCGTTGCATATTTTTATCGAGAAGCTCAGGGTATTCGACTTAATTTTAATGCTGTAATCTCACCTATAAATAATATAGTTTGCTTTGGTTTATTGCTGTGGTATGTTCAAGACCGAAAAATACGTATTCGTCAACAAGTTGTTTTTTGGTCTTTTTCAATTGTAATCATCACAATGTTGTTGATGTGGGGAGTAATTTATTTTGGTTTACATCAAGCACATTACATACCTCCTCGTTCAATTTATGGTTTGCTCACGGGTAAATCGGGAGAATTCGAGCCTGGAGATGGTAATAGTAATTTTTTAATGCCTTATTTTCCCACGGATGAATCCATCGGAGGATTAGTTCGTTATGTATATTTTTTTCCTGGCCCGGAAGCTTTAGCTTTGGTAATGGGTTTTGTGAGTTTGTTATCGCTGGATATTAAAAATCGTCTTTGGTCTTTTTGCTTATTATTTGGTTCAGCGTTTTTACTATTAACAAGTGGAACTCGTGCGGTTTGGGTTAGTTTACCAATTGTTTTAGGTCTGCGATATTTATTTACAACTGGTAAGGTTTTTGGTCCAGCATTTGTCTGTGGATTATTGGCAATTGTCAGCTTTAGTTCTTTATCGGTTCCTATTATTAGTAATGTGGTAATAGATAAAATCACAAACACTGCCGAAGCAACTGCAAATGCTCGTGCAGATTCTACAGAAGTTAGAGGTGAAATCTATCGATTGACAATGGAAGGGATAGAAAATGCAAGTAATTCCCGATTAATTTTTGGTCATGTAGTTAATGGAGAAGGAGTTTTACCGGGATACGAACCGGCAAAAGTTGGGACTCATAGTTTTATTTTAGGAACTTTACTTTATCGAGGAGGTTTATTAGGTACTGGCTTTTTCCTAACCTTTTGGTTCTCGTTATTATGGTGGTTATATAAAACGCGATATGACCGACCTTCATGTCTTTTTATCTTTGTACTTTTTAGCTTTACATTCATCACAATGGAGTTAGAAATGCCTGTATTACCGATTAGTTTGCTTTGTGTTATGTTGCGTATTTATCCAGAAAAAAATTTTAAAATAACCGCAGAGACGCAGAGGGCGCGAAGGGAAGAGGCAAATACATAGAGATAATAAATACGGTTAATTAAATTTATAAAACACGAGAAAAAGATATGAAATAGTTAAATGTTTTACTGATAAATATTACATATTGAAAAATTAACTGAAATTACTTGATAAACAATGACAAATCAAATGAATACAAATTCTGCAAATCAAAATCCTCTAGTCAGCGTAATTATTGGTAACTATAATTATGGTCGTTTTATTAAAAAAGCAATTGATAGTGTTTTGCATCAAACCTACCAAAATTTTGAATTAATCGTTGTAGATGATGGTTCTACTGATAATTCGCGAGAAATTATTGAAAGTTATCAAGATAAATTAATTGCAATATTTCAAGAAAATGGAGGACAAAATGCCGCATTTAATACCGGATTTGCTCGTTCACAAGGTGAGATTATTTGTTTTCTAGATTCAGATGATTATTATTACAAAGATAAATTAGCAAAAGTTGTCACAGCCTTTAATCAAAATCCTAACTGGGTACAAATATCTCATGGAAGAACTACAGTTGATGCTGAAGGGGGAATTATTGGCCGCGATCCAACTTATTTTAATCAAGGTGATGTCAAACCTTTGCTTTTACAATGGGGAAGATACGCTTGGGCTGTAACTTCTGCATTATCCTATCGACGTTCTGTCCTAGAAAAAGTTTTACCGTTCCCTAAACAACCCACTGCTGGTGATACTTACTTAACTGCAACTGTACCATTTTATGGAGAAGTAGGCAAAATCAATGAACCGTTAATGTATTACCGTAAACATGGTAATAATGTACAAGCCAATAGCGCTAATTTTACTTATTTAATTCAACAGCGCGAAGACACCGCTAATTGTATTAATAATGCTGCCAGAAAAGTTGGTATAACTCAACATTTTGATATTCGACGAGATATAGACTATCGTAGTTTCAAAATACTGCAATCCGGTCGTGGTTCATTAACTCAAACCTTACAAATTATTTGGATGACTTTGCAAGAAAGTGTAGCTATCGGTCACAGTTTTAAAGATACATCAGAAAGGCTTGTAAGACGGAGCATATGCGCTTTATTTCCTGATGAAGGTAAAATTTATAGAACTTTAGGATTGCGTCGTTATTTGCGTTTCAAATTAACAGGTATTAAACCACAACTAACAGGTAAAAAATCTGATAATTTTCAGTTTTGATAATAATTACAAATCTAAAATCTCAAACCGAATGACTACTTTATTAAGTCCAAATCAAACACTTAATTCCGAAAAAAATATCGGGAAAAAGCTAATAATTATTCCAGCTTACTGTAATTCTTTAGGCGGTACAACAGTCAGTTTATTGATGTTAGCGATGGGTTTTGCTCGTCTTCAAGCATCAGAGCAATTGTGCATTTTAATCCATAAAGGTTCGTTTATGGAGAAGTATTTTAAAGATGCAAATCAAGAATCTTGTATTGAATTAATTGAGGCTGATAATTCTAATGAATTTCTTAAATCTGCCTTAAAATGGGTAAATAAACAACCAAAAGATTATCCTTTATTACTTGATAATTTAGTTTGGCGGAGTTATTTACCAATACTGACATTATTCGCACCATCTCTTCGTCTTAGTCGCCGTAAAATATATCATTTTTGTCATGACTTAGCGCTGTCTCATAATAAACTTGGTTATTTAGCAAGAAAAGTGGCTTTTACCAGTCTTGCACCCGGAGCTATTTGTAATTCACAATTTACAGCAGAACATATTCGTCGTTTAATGCCGGATATTCGGGGAATTCTTTATCAACCAGTTGACTTAGAAAAGTTTAATCAAAATGTCAACAGCGCTGCTCCAGACAACTTAAAACCGATTATAGACTCCGGAGCGCGGATAATGCTGACTCCTTCCCGGATTAATAAACCCGGAATTATCAACGATAAAAATTTGCGATCGCTAATTCCGGTATTAGCTTACTTAAAAGAAATGGGTGAGAATTATCACGGTGTAGTAATAGGTGAAGACCAATCTCCCGAAAAAATTTACAGTAGAGATTTACTTGAAAGTGCCAATAATGCAGGTGTTGCAGACCGTTTTACGATTTTACCTCCGGTTTTGAATATTCAAGATTACTACAGACACGTAGATGTAGTTGTTACACTCGCTCCCAGGGAACCCTTTGGACGTACAGTTGTCGAAGCAATCGCTTGTGGTGTTCCGGTAGTTGGTAGCAATACGGGTGGTATTAATGAGATTTTACAGAATTTTGCTTCTGAGTGGACTGTTAATCCTGATGATTCGTTACAGGTAGCTCAAACTATTATTAATGTTGCTAAAAGTTCAAATACAAAAGATGTTTTGAGTAAAGGGAATAATTGGGTTTGTGATAACTGTAGTTTGGAAAGTTATGCAGGAGGAATGATGGAATTTACTGGTTTAAAAAAAACCGCAGAGACGCAGAGTACGCAGAGGATAAGAAGATAAAGAGGCATTTTTCGTTATTAGGCTACTGTCTGGGAATGCAATTTCAGAGGCTGTGCCTTTAAGAAGGTAGAAATAATAAAATATAATTTGGTTTTTTATGGAAAAAGTTTTCTTTTTAACTGGTGCTAAACCTCCTCAAACAGGAGGAGAACTTTATAATTATCAACTTTCAGAATATTTGGAAAAACTCGGTTGGGAGCAAGAATATGTCAGTTTACATGAAAAAAGACATTTTTTAAGGTTGGGTAAAATACCAATTATTGGGGATATTTTGGCATCTTTAATATTTGCTGTGATTTTGTTTAAATATCAAGGAATTTTAGTTGAAGACCATTATTTTAGTAGATATTTATTATTGACAAATTTAATTCAACGTGTTTTTAGAAAAAGGAAGATTGTTGTTTTAGTGCATCTTTTCTATGGTTATGAAAGTAACGATAAATTTGTAATTAGAAAGTTAATTAATAAATATATAGAACAATTTAGGTTATTTTTTGCTGATTTAATCGTTACCAGTAGCGAATATTCTAAAAGTGAAATTGTTTCGCTGGGAATTAATGAGGAATTAGTTCATGTTTTATCACCGGGATTAGATAGGGAGAAGTTTCAATTACCTCAAGAACCTGAATTATTTGAGAGTAAAGAAAGTAAGAAAATTTTATGTGTGGGTAATTATGTTCCGAGGAAAGGTATAGTTTATTTAATAGAAGCTTTTGCTCAAATAGAAAGACAAGATTTTACCCTACATCTAGTAGGAAATCGTAAAAATAATTCCAGTTATTACAATCAATTAAACAATGCTGTCAACAAACTTAAATTAACTGATTGTGTAGTATTTCATGATGGTGCAGACCAAGATAATATCAAACAATTATATGCTTCTAGTGATATTTTTGTTTTACCTTCCTTTCAAGAAACCTTTGGGATTGTCTTTTTAGAAGCGATGCATTATGGATTACCAATAATTACAACTAATGTGACTGCAATGCCAGAATTAGTAGAAGATGGAAAAAATGGTTTCTTAGTTCCACCTGGTGATTCTCAAGCTTTAGCTAAAGCTATATCAAAATTAATTGTAAATCCTGATTTAATCGAAAAAATGGGAGCAGCCGGACGTAAAAAAGTCGCGACTTCCTATTATTGGGAGCAGACTTGTTCTGAATTTGCTTCTATTCTGCAAAATATAAATAGGAACGAAAAAGCGACAGTTGTTAATATCTAATATTTTACAATTAGACTAATGCAAAATATTTCACAAATCGAAACTTCTGCAATTAAAGAACAAACTGATTCTCCAGATATTTTAATTGTTTCTCGTACCTTTTTACCAAAAGAAGGTGGAATAGAAGAGTATGTATATAACCGTTGCTTACAAAATCCCGAACGGATAATTATGTTAGCGGCAAGTTTTAAAGGTGATAAAGAATTTGATCAAGTTCAAGATTTTGCTGTACATCGTTGGTATTTACCAAATATTCCACGTATGTTTGGTTTGGGAGCGATAATCAAACAAATTATGAATATGTTCTGGTCATTTGTTTTAGCAATTAAACTGTATTTTCGTTACCACTATCGTTATATAGAATGGGGACATGGTTACGACTTTCCGGCAATTTTATTATTAAGTTATCTTTTACCAATTAACTTTTTTATCTATTTACACGGTGATGATATTCTTTGTCCCTTGCGTAATCCTTTATTAAAAAAACTATTTGAATTAACTTTACAACGAGCTACAGGTATCGTATGTAATAGTAAATTTACGAAAAATTATCTCAGCGAAAAGTTTGAATTTAATACCCCGACTTATGTTATTAATCCCATAGTTAGACCAGAAAAATTTGGTGATAAAGCTAAAAATCAACAATATCTGGAAAATGCACGATTAAATATTCGTCAAAAATTCAATATCCCAGAAAATGCAATAGTTATTCTTTCGGTAGGAAGATTAGTAAAACGTAAAGGGTTTGGAAGAGTAATTGACAATTTAAATAAGCTTTTAAATCAATATTTAGATGTTCATTATATAATCTGTGGCAGAGGAAAAATGCAAAGCGAACTCGAACAGAAAGCTGAACTATTACAAGTAAAAGAAAGAGTACATTTTGCCGGATTCGTACCCGATGAAGAATTAGCAAATTATTACGTAGCCAGCGATATTTTTGCCATGTTGACATTTTTTGATATTCAAAAAGCGAGTATCGAAGGATTCGGAATAGTTTATGCAGAAGCCGGTTATTTTGGTAAACCAGTCATCGCTTCTCGTATAGGTGGTGTAGAAGACGCAGTACACCACGAGGAAAACGGTTTATTAGTAAATCCAGACTCCCCAGAAGAAATTTCTCAAGCATTAATTCGCTTGTGTACAGATAAGCAATTAAGAGAAAAATTAGGAAGCAAAGGAATTGAATTAGCTCAACGTAAAACACCGCATTCGATTCTTTATAGTGAGGAGTTATGAGTTATGAGTGAGGAGTTAGGAGTTAAGAGTTAAGAGTTATTTTCTCCAACTTTTACTTTCTTGCTCAGAAATATTTCATATACATATCAATGCGAAGTAATTCATAAAATAGAAGTAGTGCGAGCATCTTGCTCGCTACTACAAGCGAGCAAGATGCTCGCACTATTATATGATTTATAACTCCAAACTCCAAACTCCTCACTCCAAACTCCAAACTCCAAACTCTTAACTCTTAACTCCTAACTTTTTAAAATGACTCATATTAGTACAAAAAAAATAGCTTCAAGTAGTTTGTGGTTAACCGCTAGTTTCGGTTTTGCGAAAGTATCCCAACTACTTGCTCAAATATTTCTAGCACGTTTACTTTCACCCGATGACTTTGGTGTTTGGGGTATGGTGTTAATTGTCACGACACTTTCAGCACTGTTTAAAGATGCTGCAATTGCCTCAGTATTAATTCAGCGTGGTTTGGATAATAAAAAATTAGTAAATGCAGTTTATAGCTTGGGTGTAAATATCTCCATCGCGATGTTTATTATTCAAGCTTTAGCTGGATTTCCCCTAGCTAAATTTTTCGGTGAACCGTTAGTTTTCCCCTTAACATTAGTTGTATCTTTAGTCTTTTTAATCGGTGCGGGAGCGGGTTCTCATGGTGCTGTATTACAACGTCAAATGAAATTTCGTGAGTTAGCAATTACCGATAGTTTTTCGGGATTTGCGCGTTTTGGTGGTGCGGTAATTTGTGCATTATTAGGAGGTGGAATTTGGTCTTTTGCAGTTGCAGAAATTGCTATGTCTTTAGTTGATGCTTTATGCAAACGTTATTTTAGTCAATATAATTTTGAATATAATATCAAACCAGATTCAGAAGCTATCCGCGAAGTTAGGACTTATATTAGTAGTTTAATTGGGATTAATTTAGCCGTTTATGCTAATACTAATTCTGATAATTTAATTATCGGTAGATTAATCGGTGCAACATCTTTGGGTTATTACAATATGGCTTATCAATTGGCTATGTTACCAACATTTGCTCTCTCCCAGATTAACCGAGTTAATTTTTCAGTATTATCGCAACGAGATAATGAAGGTAGAAAAACTTATCTTTGTCGGATGTTGGAAATCTATGCTGTATTGTATGCTGCTGTCTACGGTATAGGTTATATTGTCGCACCTTGGATTATTCCCTTAGTATATGGTGAGCAATGGACACCAGCAGTAAGCATTTTTCAAATAGTCATGATTTTCGCTTATGCTAGAGGTTTCATGTCGATTCTCGGTACAGCTTTGAATGCTATAGATAAGCCAAATATTAATGCTGCAATTAATTGGGTTTTAGTTCCCCTTTCCATTCCAGCTTTCTTTCTCGGAGCTTATTGGGGAGGTGTCACAGGAGTTGCGATCGCAGTTGCTTTAGTTATGGGTGTCGGTGCGAGTATTTGGTTTTGGTTTGCAATGAGTCGTGCTGCAAAATGGAATATTACTGATTTATTTAAACCAGTTATCCTACCAACTTTGACTATTATTTTTGCGCTGTTTACTGTTATTAATTTTCCCTTTCCTGCATCTTTACAAATTTTTATTCAGCCAGTTTTATTAATTGTAATTTATATCATTGGGTTATCTATATTTTCTAGGGGTAGAATTCCTCGATTGTTAATTAATCTAGTCAAACGTTCTTTAAATATGGCTTAAATAATTATATTAATTATATATATTTTTAACGCAAAGTAACGCAGAGTTTTTACTCGTGTGTAATCAGAAGTTGGGTTTTTCTTACTGTTTTCTGTTTAATTAATATGAAAGAGCAAATAAAATTCCCCTTGAATGCTCAAGTTTCGGACAGACTTTTTTTCTTGGAATTTCTTAAAGCAATCAGTATTACTGCGGTAGTATCATATCACGCAATCTTTTTACCTCGCTCTGCTTTTGTCGCAAATAATGGAATTTTAGAAGTTTTATTTGCTCCTTTAAGATTTTGTGTTCCAGTTTTTCTGACTATTTCATTTCTACTTTTTGAACGTCAGATTGCTCAATCTTCAATAAATTCAACTTTACCTTTATTGCAAAAACGTTTAATTCGTCTGGGAATTCCAACTATATTTTGGTTCGTAATTGCAGCAGGATTAAAAGCTCTAAATGGAAACTCTTTTACAGAAATTATCAATGCAATTTTAACAGGAGAAATATTTACAGGTGCTTATTATTTGCTAATAATTTTGCAATTAATGGTAATTTTTTACTTTATCCGTAATTGGTTAAATAGCGCAAAAAACATTTTTATTACTATTGCAATTCAAGGATTAGTTTTTTTATTTATCTATGCTGCTATTTGCGGTTTATTCGGAAATCAGGTATTGACATTTTTGATAAAAATGGAGCGTCCTTTAATTATTTATTGGTTTGTTTATATCCCTTTAGGGATATATTTCTACAGAAATTTCTCTTGGATACAAAATAAATCTCGTTCCTTAACTAAAACAAATAAAATCCTGATTTTATGCTTTACAGCCGCAATCATGATGATAGAGTATACAATCTTAACTTTATTGTTAAAAAACTCTCTTCGTCCTTTCGATTATGCTGCATTTTCCTGCATTTTCAGCGTACCAGCAATATTTATCTGTTTTGCATCCGTCACCGAAAAAAATTTCCCATCACCCGTTCTCAAACTAACTAAATTACTATCAAAATATAGTTTAGGAATTTTTTGTATAAATGGTATTTTAGCGCAAATATTTTTGTCAATTGGAACCAAATTTTTCAGTCAAGCCAACTTCAACCTAACTCAAATACTTCTAATTAAAATTATCAGTTGGATAATATTACTTACAATATCATTACTATTATCAATAGTACTAAAAAGATTAGGATTAAAAAGAGTTGTTAGTTAAATTAATTCTTAACTGATAACTGATAACTGATAACTGATAACTGATAACTGATAACTGATTACCCTCCTCCAACAATAGTAACTATTTCCAAACGGTCATTTTGCTTGATTTTAGTTTGCTCCCAATATTGACGATGCAAAATTTCGCCGTTATACTCGACAGCAACTAAACGGGGATTATAACCTAATTTTATGAGTAAATCGGGTAAAAAAATTTCTTCAGAAAAATTACGGATTTCTCCGTTTACTTGTAACTCAAGACTGTTCATAAAGTTTGAACTTATTATCTACTGTTTGAGGACGGTGTAATTGTGATAAAAAATATTGTGTTACCAAAGTTGGTTGCTCTGCTTCCATAATGCTTCGCACTACTGCTACACGCTTTGCTCCAACTTCAACTACATCATTAAGATTATTCGGATCTATTCCACCAATTGCAAACCAGGGTATTGGACAATTTTTCGCCGCATAGTTAATATATTGCAATCCCACAGCTGATTTACCTTCTTTAGTTGGAGTTTCGTAAATTGGTCCGACACCAACATAATCGGCTCCTTCGGTAATTGCCCGTTGCATTTCATCCGCATTTGTGGTAGAACGGCCGATCAACTTATGAGGACCGAGTAAATCACGGGCTAGAGATATAGGCATATCTTCCTGTCCCAAATGCACACCGTCGGCATCTACTGCTAAAGCCAAGTCTATCCGGTCGTTGACCAAAAATAAAGCATCATAGGCGTGACATAATTGGCAAAGCCTCCTAGCTTCTTCCAAACGCACAGTATCCGAAGCTGTTTTCTGCCGATACTGTACCAGCGTTAGTCCACCTTTGAGCGCAGCTTCTACAGTCTCCAGTAAATTTTCTTTTGAGGAGGTGACCAAATACAAACGCGATCGCAAAAGTTGTTGATATCGAGTAAAGCCCATCAAATTAGTTTCGAGAGTATAAACTCGGTAACGGATTTGCTTAAAAGCTTTACCCATACCGGAGCTATAAAGCTTCCCGTATTCTTCAATCACCCGCAAAGCTTCTTGTACTCGACAAAAGTTGGCTTGTAACACCGATTTAACACTTTCACGCTGTTCTTCTTGAGGATGACTTAATTCTGTACCTGCATCACCTGAAGTATTCCTGGCTGCTCTTAATTCAGCAGTATGCCATAATCCTACCTCTTGCCGTAAATGCTTACATTCCCGTGTCAAATCACTATTGTTCAAGCCAAAACGACACCATTCCTCGATGATTCGCAAACCTTCACGAGTACGGTCTAAATTTGCGTCTAAAATCCTCAGTACCACTTGCTGCACTTGCTCTTTTTGGCTGTATGGCTCGACCATTACAACAACCCCATTATTGTCTTCATCGTAACAGTCAGCCTGGTTCATGTTCCTAATGTTGTGATCATCGTTGATTTTTTGCACTAAATTGCTTTTGATTAAAAGTAGCAATTACGGGTCATCTCATTTTAGATTGGCGATTTTAGATTTTGGATTGATTCGTGAATTTCAGTTGCAGTTTATTAAGTATTAAAATATACTTTTTATTCTCATTTCAAATCTAAAATCGAAAATCAATCAAAAACCTCAATTTTCCAACAGCCCATTTCATAATTTTACTCAGATTATTATCCTCCTATAGGAGGATATGAAAAACGTCACTTTGGATGTAAGGAGTGTCAAAAAAGTGATTAACCACCCTAATTTATCTCGGCTAGACAAGGCTAAAATTCTGTCAAAGCAGATTATTCAAGCCTTCAAATCATCTTTCCATCTCAAATTTTGTATGCGTACATCTTCTATATCTTCTGTTGTATTTGTAACTGTAAGTTTAACTGCGTTGACTACGGCTTTACTGAACCTTAACCCTAATATTGCCATTGCTCAAAAATCATCAATATCCAAAGGCAAAACCCTCAGTGAGAATTCAATTTCTCAGGTTAATGTACTGTTTGTCAACCCAAGTATCGGAAATGACACAAGCACAAATGGTAGTGAAAGCGCTCCCTTAAAAACGATTACCCAAGCGTTGCAAATCGCTAAAGACAATACCATAATTAGACTTGCCAAAGGTACTTACAGCGCTCAAGAGGGAGAAAAATTTCCCTTAATCATTAAATCCGGCATTGTTATTCAAGGAGATATTCGTACCCAAGGTAAAGATATCATCATTCAAGGGGGTGGGGAATATCTCAGTCGTTTCTACGGTAGTAAAAACGTGGCGATTGTTGCTACGGATAATGCGAATATAACTGGTGTAACCGTAACAAATTCTAATCTTCGGGGTTACGGTATATGGATTGAATCAAATCAGCCTGTAGTGGAAGCAAATACCTTTACTGGTTCTACACAAGATGGAATTGCAGTCACAGGTAACGCTACACCCCAAATTAAGAATAATTATTTTTACAGCAACGGTGCGAATGGAATTACAATTTCGGGAACATCTCAAGCCCAAATCGAGCAAAATACTTTTCAAAATACCGGCTTTGGGATAAATATTGCTCAGGATGCATCTCCTCAAATCATCGGTAACAAAATTTCAGATAATAGAACTGGTGTTGTAGTCCAAGCTTCCTCTAGCCCAGTTTTGCGAAATAATTCTATCTTCAACAACAAAGAAGACGGGTTAGTTGTAATTGCTTCTTCAATACCAGATTTAGGTAATTCATCCAGCCCAGGTGGCAATCAATTCAGTTTCAATGGACGCTATGATATTAATGCCCAAGCTGCCACACAACAAGTTTCTGCTTACGGCAATAATTTAGCGAGTAACCGCATTGCTGGAAAAGTAGACGTAACAGCAGCCGCAGCCCCTGTAAAAGCTGCAATTTCCCCAATTCCCAAACCCACCCCAACATTACTCAAACCTCTGTTACCCCGCGAAAATACTCCTACACCCAGCACAGATGAGGAACAAGAATTTAATTACGTCCAAGTGCAGCCAGGTACAATTGAATTCAGCGCACCCCAAGCAAATACACCCTCATCATTACCAGTATTACAACCCGCTCCTACAGGAGAATCAGCCCTTTTAGCCGTACCAAATGCCAGAATCCCCGTAAGTAACAATGGGAACACAACAATGCCACCACCTAGAGTTCCCCAAAATACACGTCAAATCCAAGCGACGACAACACAAACAGCTTTGCGGTATCGGGTAATAGTCGAAGCAGTAACTCCCAGACAGCAGGAATTAGTAAAATTTATCGTCTCTGACGCATTCCGTACCACAAGAGGAGGAAAACAAATCATGCAAGCAGGAATATTTAGCGATCGCAACAAAGCCAACAACTTAGTCAGACAATTCAAAAACAACGGATTGAAAGCTGAAATAATTAGGGAATAGGGAACAGTTGACAGTTGACAGTTGACAGTGAGGAGTTAGGAGTTAGGAGTGAGGAGTGAGGAGTTAGGAGTTAGGAGTTAGGAGTTAATAATTATTCTCCCCCTCTCCCCATCCCCCCATCTCCCCCTCTCCCCATCTCCCCCTCTCCCCATCCCCCCATCTCCCCCTCTCCCCATCCCCCCATCCCCCCTCTCCCCATTACTTTTCAACAATAGCTTTCAGTTTCGAGGTAAATGTTTCTGAGGAATCATTTTTTTCTGGGGTGAATTGTTCAATCGGAGGATGATTTCTCGCTGGAGGAAGAAGCTTGGCTAGAGTTTTAGAAATAAAAGGTGTTTCCGATTGTTCTCCTTCTTGCGTTTCTGCTAAGGTTTGCGATGCTGTGGGGGATTTTGGTGTAGATAAAATTACCTGACTAGATGACGGAGGAAGTGCTTTCGGTATATTTTGACTGCTAGAGTTTTCTTCGACTTCACCACCCCTCAACTCTGATCTATGGTTATTTTGACTAATATTTCTTTGAGATGGGGAATTTAATATATGAGATGATTGATAGCTCTTAATTATCTCCTTGATATTAGGATTACTAGTCACACTTGGCAATGCTGGTGGCAAGCGATTCCATTTCAAATCTTCGGGTAATTTATTACAAATTAAGCTCTCAAATTCTAGATTGAAATGATAACTAGGATAATTTCTTCTTAACCAAAGAGTTAGTATCTGCTGTACTGAAACTGCTTTGTAACGTCCTTGATACAATGCCTCGATTATTCCCAAATGCACCCAATTCGACGGATATTGATTTTCCCAACGCTTGACTAACTCGCTGGCACCATACCCACCGAGATCAAAACTGTAATGTGTTAACAGCGATACTGCCAAATTGTTAGTCACGTCCGAGATTTGGGTGAACATGGGTTGGAAACTAGGGGAGATGGGCATATATTCTGCTACCATCGCAAAAAAAAATAAAGTGTATTTTGATACGGTCAACTGTTTCCAAATATTTCAAATTTAACTGATTGTTAATGGGTAATTGGTAATGGGTAACTGGTAACTGGTAACTGATAACTGATAACTGATAACTGGTAACTGATAACTGATAACTGGTAACTGATAACTGTCATATTCTACTAATCAATTGCCTGTAGGAAAAATTATATAGGGTGAATTGATGGAAGGTGTGCGTTTTATGGCTACCAGTGCTTGATAAACCATTGCTGCTACTTCAGCTCGCGTTGCTTCCCGGTTTGGTTCGATTTTTAGTGGGTCTGGATAATTTACCACAATTCTTTGTTGTGTAGCAGTTGCAACCGCCGTCCGGGCATAATTGGGAAGGGTTTGACTATCTGTAAACTTTTGTAAAGTAGATTGATGAGCGGTTGGTAATCCCAGTCCGTTGACCAAGGAAACCATCACCTGTAAGCGCTGGACGTTTTCTTGGGGACGAAAGGTACCATCACTAAATCCTCCGACAAAACCGCCTTCTGCTGCGGCTTTAATGGCTTTATATGCCCAAAAATTAGTTGTAATGTCAACAAAATCACTTAAAGAACGTTTTGCGGTGGGATTAAAAGCTTTGACGATTAAGTCCGCGTATTGAGCGCGGGTCATTGGTGTATCGGGTTGGTAGGTACCATCCGCAAAACCACTAGTTAATTTGAGACTAACTAAACTGCGGATAAATGCCTCAGCCCAATGTCCTTCTAAATCACTAAAGGAAGTCATATCCACATCGGGTTTAACGATGTAGGGAGAAACGATTGGATGATGTTTACCGTTCAAAACCAAGGCTTGATAAATTAATGCTGCGACTTCAGCACGGGTGATATCTCGTAAAGGCTCCAATTGGTTGGTTTGCGGGTAATTGACCACTAATAGTTTCTGAGTAGCGATCGCCATTGCATTAGTGGCGTAGCTGGGAATTTGAGCGCGATCGCGATACATTGTCAAAATGTTGGGATTGCCTCCTTGGAGCTTCAAGCCGCTGACAATTGAGACTATTGCCTGAACCTTAGTTAAATTTTGTCCTGGACGAAAGGAACCGTCGGGAAAGCCGGTAATAAAACCCATCCCAGCACCGCGATAAATAGCTGAAGTAGCCCAAAAGTTTGGTTGAATATCTGTAAATTTACGTACTTGAGTTGTTGAAGGCATTTGAAAAGTCTTAGAAATTATTGCCGCATACTGAGCGCGAGTAATCGGCGCTTCTGGTGCAAATGTACCGTTGGGAAATCCGCTAATTAATCCTTTTTCGTAGAGGGCTTCGATAAAAAGTGCTGCCCAATGACCATTTAAATCAGGGAAACTGCTATTTACAGATAGCTGTACGGGATTATTATCGGAGGTAACGGCAACAAATTCCACTAATCCTTTGACCAAAGTTGGATTTAAGAAATTACCCGCCGAGATTAACTTAAGAGATGTCGCATTTTGTACATCATATTCCTTGTTATCGCTAAAAATATTACCACCTGGGTCTTGAGAACTACCTAAATCGGGGGTAGAATCACCATTAAGCAGCAAGCCCCCAGAGGAATTATTCGTAATTGAATTACATCTTAATACCGGACGGGCTTCCCGCGATAAAGCAATACCAGTGTAGTTTTCGGACAGTTGATTATTAGCTACCAAAGGAGCAGCAAAATCGCTGATAGCGATACCAATGGGATTATTTCGGATTGCATTCCGCAATATCTCACCTTTGGAGTTGCGTGCCATGACTAATCCAGCGGAACCATTTTGGGCAAAGATATTATCTATAATTGCGGGTTTGGCATTACCGCTAATAAATATTCCTTCGCGACGGCATTTTATCAAAGTATTATTTGCAACAGTAGGCGAAGTCGAATCAATCCAAATACCTGTACCCTTATTAACCGGATTGGTGATGGTAACACCCATTAATTGGCAGTCATCAGCGAGAACCAGTGTGATGTTTTGTAAGCCAAAACTTTTGGTTTGATAGTCACCACTTCCCTCAATGACAATACCTTGACCTTTAGTTGCTTCATTACCCACCATCCAAACCCCATTCGGAATAATTAGTGGAAAAATTTCACCATTGGTAGCATCATAAGTTCCAGGAGCTAACTGGATAATTACGGGAAGGCGAACAGTATTTAACGTATAAGTAAGACTTTTAAAAGGAGACAACCTTGAACCATTATTCTTATCGCTACCGATAGTTGGGCTGACATAAACTGTAGTATTTAAAGTCGAATTAACCATTACAAATAGTTAGGAGTTAGGAGTTAGGAGTTAGGAGTTAGGAGTTAGGAGTTGTCTTAGCAGTGCGGAAGTCTGTTATTGAGTTAAGAGGACGGGAGTTTTTAACCTATGACCTATAACCTTTAACCTTTAACCTGACATAAATAGTGTTTTATACTCTTCTTTACTTGTTTTTCAAGTCACAAAAAATACTAATATTTACTAATATTTTTCATATGGTCATAAATAAACCAAAGTCAAAGAAAAGTAAAAGGTTAAAAAAATCAATCATCACTACGCCCGAAGCTCCTCCTAATTCTTGCATTGGTAATAATATAAATTTGTCTCATTATCGGTGGTATTTAAATGATTGAAGTCGAGCATTTGCATAAAATATACGGTTCTACCTCAGCGATAGAGGATGTAACTTTCAATGTTGAGGAAGGAGAGATATTGGGGTTTCTCGGACCTAACGGTGCTGGTAAAACCACTACCATGAGGATTTTAACTGGTTATCTCCCGGCTACGAGCGGTACGGCGAGAATCGCTGGATTTGATGTCCATGAAAATTCTTTAGCTGTACGGCAAAAAATCGGCTATTTACCGGAAAATCCACCTTTATATCCAGAAATGTCGGTGGAAGGTTTTTTATTTTTTGTGGCACGAATTAAGGGGGTTAGTGCTGGGGATAGAAAAAACAAGGTTAAAGCAGCCATGGAACGCTGTAATTTAACAGATAAACGTCATGTACTAATCCGTAAACTTTCTAAAGGATATCGTCAAAGAGTCGGGATTGCTCAAGCAATTGTCCACGATCCACCTGCAATTGTCCTTGATGAACCCACAGTGGGATTAGATCCCCGACAAATCATTGATGTACGTAATTTAATTAAAAGTCTTGCTGGTAGTCATACAATTATTATTTCTACGCACATTTTGCCAGAAGTCAGCATGACCTGTAATCGTGTTGCGATTATTAATAGTGGAAAAATAGTAGCAACGAATACACTTGATCATTTAATGAGCGAGTTAACCGCTGGTTCTGGTTATGAATTAGAAGTTGAAGGGGAGGCTACGTTAGCTAAGCAAATGCTACAGAATTTACCCGGTATAAATCTGGTAGAATCAATTCCAATGTTGAGAGGAGAAGGTAAAAATCAACTTGCACAAAACCGTGTCAGAATGCGGGTAGTTTCCCAACCGGGAACAGAACTTGGAAGCGCGATCGCAGCAGCTTTGTACCAAGGAGGATTTGGTTTACACGAAATGCGAAGGATTAACGCTACCTTAGAAGATGTATTTTTGCAGTTAACTAGGGAAGAAAAGCCTCTGGAAACCCAGACGGAAGAATCAGAAGTAAATGTTGGAGAAGCAGCTTAAATGGGTGTAATACTGGGTAATATAATTGCTATTTATCGTCGGGAATTGCAAACCTATTTTGTATCCCCTTTAGCTTACGCGATCGCCGGTATTTTTTGGTTTTTAGCTGGGTTGTTTTTTGTCTTGATTTTACTTGGTCCTGATGGTATTTTAGCAGCAGTTGCAGAGTTAGAATTACGAGGACAAACAGGTGGATTCGCGATACCTTCGATAGATGTTCCCTACGAATTTGTCAAAGCATTTTTAGATAGAATGGGATGGCTTTTATTATTTATATTGCCTATTCTTTCAATGGGGCTTTATGCAGAAGAACGCAAGCGCGGAACATTAGAACTTTTAGCCACTTCTCCCATCACAAATTGGGCGGTTGCTGTCGGTAAATTATTAGGTGTATTAACGTTTTTCATAACATTAATTTTACCGTTGATGGTATTACAAGCTATAGTTTTGAGTGCATCAAAACCAGCAGCTTCACTTACAATTCCTTTACTAGGTCATTTTGGTTTATTGTTGTTAGCAGCATCAATTTTATCATTAGGAATGTTTATTTCATCTTTAACTAACAGCACAATTTTATCTGCCGTTTTGACGTTTGCGGTAATTTTAATGTTGTTATTTATTGATTTAATCGCTAAAGTTATCGGTGGTCCAATAGGAGCCGTTTTGAGTCATTTATCCTTGTTATCACATTACAACAACATGATACAAGGAATCTTTGATATCAGTAGTTTGATATTATTTTTCAGCTATATTATTTTAGGAATTTTTCTCACCGCCCAATCGATTGATGCGTTTCGCTTTCAACGACAATAGTTATCAAAAAAGTTAGGAGTTAAGAGTTAGGAGTTAAGAGTTAGGAGTTAGGAGTTAAGAGTTAGGAGTTAGGAGTTTTTAACCTTTAACCTCTAACCTCTAACCTTTAACCTTTAACCTCTAACCTCTAACCTCTAACCTCTAACCTCTAACCTCTAACCTTTAACCTCTAACCTCTAACTGATATCTGATGAAAAAAATTGGTAATTATACTATTTGGTTAGCACCGTTTTTAATAACTGCGGGTTTAACGGTGGGTTTTATTTCGGAAGATTGGGGAACGATTCCTCTGATATTAATAATTTTAGGATTAACTATTGTTGTAGTGTGGACATTATGGCAAAGTTATTCTACTAAATGGTGGAGTCGTCGTTCTACTCAAGTTGGTACTAATGCGTTAATCGCAACTTTGGCTGTAGTGGCTATTTTGGGATTAATTAATTTTTTGGCTACTCGCTATAATATCCGCAATGATTTAACTGAAGCTCAATTTTTTACTCTTGCTCCTCAATCCCAAGAAGTATTACAAAATATAGAGCAACCTGTAAAAGTATGGATATTTGATGCGAATAAAAATCCTTTAGATCAGGACTTATTGGAAAGATATCAGCGAAAAAATAACAACTTTAAATTTGAATATGTAGACCCTTTAGCTAGACCAAATTTGACGAATAAATTTGGTGTCAAAGATTATGGTGAAGTACATTTAGAATCTGGAGAAAATCGACAATTAGTACAGGTAGTTAATCCACAAGAGCGTCTTTCCGAATCGAGATTAACTAATCGTTTGGTACAAATTAATAATACTAATATATCTAAAGTTTATTTTCTCCAAGGTCACGGTGAACGTCAATTACAATCGGGAGAAGATAATATTTCTCAAGCTGTTCAAGCTTTAGCAGATAATAATTATACTGCCGAGCCTTTGAGTTTAACCCAATCCGCAAAAATTCCCTCGGATGCTAATGCTGTAATTATTGCAGGTCCCCAACGAGCTTTATTAGATGGTGAAATTCAAGCTTTACAAGATTATGTCAACGGTGGTGGTAATTTATTAATCATGGTTGACCCTGGTGTTGACCCCAAATTAGATGTTTTAACGAAAGAATGGGGAGTTAGTTTCGATAATCGTTTAGCTATTAATGTTTCAGAAAGCGCTCAACAACAACCTCCTGGTATATCCATTGTCACGCAATACGGCGAACATCCCATAACTAAAAACTTCCAAAATGGTATATCTATATATAAATTAGCGCGACCGATTGAAATTACTCCCGTCGATGGTGTGGAAAGTACACCTTTAGTTTTGACTCAACCTTACCCCGCAAGTTGGGCTGAAAGCGATTGGGAAAGCGAAGAATTACAATTTGACGAAAATAGCGATCGCCAAGGACCTCTGACTTTGGGTGTTGCTTTGACCAAAAAGCTCTCAGTTCAACCCACAACTCAACCCACACCAATACCAACACCAACACCTACCGATTCACCAACTCCAACTCCCACGCCCACTCCCACATCCACACCAACACCTACCGATTCACCAACACCAACTCCCACGCCCACAACTTCAAAAGAAAACAAAGCTACAGAATCAAGGATGGTAGTATTTGGGGATTCAGATTTTATTACAGACGGTTTCTTTAGTCAGCAATTAAATGGAGACTTATTCCTCAATTCAATTACCTGGTTGAGTAAACAAGATTCACAACCTCTTTCCATTCGTCCCAAAGAAGCTACAAATCGTCGTCTCAATCTTTCTCAATCACAAGCAAATCTAATTGCATTATCTTCGATATTGATTTTACCTTTATTCGCTTTTGCAGCAGCAGCACTTCTTTGGTTTAAAAGACGATGAACAGTGGACAGTTGACAGTGGACAGTTGACAGTTGACAGTGGACAGTGCAATCAACATTTGATAATTAATTTGCGATGAAATTACAACGAACAACTTTAGCTTTAATAGTACTAGCGATTTTGTTGGGTGGTTTTGTTTATTTCTATGAGATTCAATGGAAGTCTCAACAGGAAGAAGTTAAGAAAAAACAGCAGCAACTTTTTTCTTTTCAAGAAGAAGATGTAAAAACGCTGAAAATTACTACTCCATCGGAAACGATAACTTTAGAACGTTCTCCGGAATCGAGTAATACTAAATGGCTGATGAAATCTCCTGATACCGTACCTGCTAATGATGGAACTGTCGCTTTTTTGGTGAATTTGTTAGTAAATGAAAATAGCGCTAACGCTGTAACAACTTCTAATTCCCAACTATCGGAATTCGGTTTAACACAACCCCAAGCAACCATCGAAATTACCTTGAATAATGGGAAAACTGATAAATTAGTTCTGGGTAAACCTAATTTTGATGACAGTTTTTTGTATGCTCAAAATAATTTTGCTATTCAACCAAATGGAAATGTTGAACTAGTTTTGATATCCAAAAATTTTGAAAATGCTATTAAACGTTCGTTGTCGGAATGGAAAGCTGTAAATAGTAGCGAAAACATCCCATCTCCAAGTCCCGAAGTTACTCCCACAACTTTACCGACACCAACAATTCCAACTATCGAACCGATTCCAATTAATCCAACTCCAATTTTAAAACCTACTCCTACCTTAAGCCCAACAAGCACTCCCACACCAACAAATAATCAATAAGATATTAAATAATATGTTAAATAATATATTCAAATATAAATATTTTATTTCACATAAAAATACAGCCTAAATTTCACAACAAAAATCTCACTCATCGCATAATTTTGCGTCAGATAAACTAATAAGTAAATCAATTACTTGCTTATGTTTTTTGTGAAACTTTAATAATTCTAAATAAGCCAAAGGCACAATTAAAGGCCATAAAATTGTAGCCACAGCTAAAATTACCATAGACAAATAGCGTTGTACTGAATTCATTTCTTTATCATCTATAAAAAAACCTAGCCACTGCACAAAAAAGCAACAAGCCATTATAAAATAAAATAAAATTGCCAAATTCTTCACAACAGTTTCCATCATGATTCTGACTAGTTATACCTCTTAGTAAATTATCAACGACACAACCTATAAAAGTTTGTTCCGTTAATCAGTTTTGAGTTTCCTATATTGTTTACAAAAATACTTTTCTATTTATTTCTAGCTTTTCAATTAGATAATATACAAACTGTATCCATATTTTATACAAGCTTTTACAATATTGAATTTATCTTTTCATGAGAAGCACCCCAATTTTTCAAAAATATATCGGAGTGGGAAGCGAACAGCTTCCTTGATATATATAGGGAGATATTCGGCTCTCCCTACAAATTTAAACCCGTAGGGAAAGTACCCTTTTATCTAACGAAATAAAGAACTAGCTATATAAAAGTAATATAGATAATTACTATTTTATCAGGTAAAAATTATATTGAGATGTCCTGTTTAAAAGCTCTTGAGCCGTTTAAACAGCTATAAGCTGAGAACGCAATACGTCCCGCTTTGCACAAACAACTTATACTACTATCTGAAGTAGCCAAGTCATAAAACAGTAAAAATCCTTGTTTACTCTTCGCTAAGATTTTTCACTAAATCATATTTGTAACAAAAATAGTTTATTTTTTATAGTTAACTCACATCATTTGTAATCAAAATCTTCATTAATTGAAGGCTGATAAATTTATCATAAGTATTTTAGCGTATCTTTGATATATAAAATATTTATTTTATACATATTTTCAAATAATTAGTAAAAATCAAGAAACCCGGTGAAAAGCCGGGTTTGTAAATACTTCAAATTCTCACAACTCATACAGCATTGCTATTTGAGCTAAAATTCAAGTGTAATTTTTATTTAGAAGGCTGAACAATCTCAAACTTGAAAGCGGCAATCTTCTGTTGATCTACATAAACTTCTAGTGTATATTTACCAGCAGGATCTCCGGTGGAAACAGTCCAGAAATTACTAACTACACCTTTTTTAACTTTTGCGGTACGTTTGATCACTGATTTGGTACCATCAGGTGATAGAAAGAAGTGTTCACCGTTATCAGTTCCCCAAGTCAACGGAGGTTTTGGTAAAGTTAACACTTCAAGCCATGTTAATTCACCTTGATAATTTTGAAGTTGGATACGCCATCCGTAGATTTTTCCTTCTTGAAAAGGTACTTTAGTTGTGGGGATAAATGTAAATTTACCGTTTTTTTCAGTTCTTAATACGCCAAATTCAGCCTTTTTAACAATAATTGGTTTACTTGATATTAAGCGTGGTGAATCTATCGTATTTTTTGCACCTTCATAAGCAACTTTTACTAATTCAGAAGCATTTACTGGGGATATAAATCCCAAAAAAGCTATCCATAGCGTAGTAGCCCAAATTTTCATATTGCTATTTATTTATGATATTGGGTTTTGCCTACGACGTTACAGGAAGCTAATTTTTTATTCAGACATATGCGAACATTTTTGATGTATTGTTTAACGAACCGGAGGAGTGGACAGTTGACAGTTGACAGCTACTTATCACCAACTCCTAACTCCTCACTCCTCACTCCTAACTCCTAACTCTTAACTCCTAACTCCTAACTCCTAACTCCTAACTCTTAACTGCTAACTCCTAACTTATTAAACTAAGCAGCGAATTGAAGGATTAAGTATTTCTACTAATTTATCTAATTTACAATCGACTTTTGGCTGACTTAAATATTTTTCTGTATAGTTGATCATTGCATCAATATTTTGTTGTTGAGCGCTGAAGGTAGGTATGCTTTGATCAAAATTGGGTTGAAATCTAAAATAAGTGCTACCGATAATTTGCTCGGCAATATAACAGACTGCATCTCCTGCACCATCAAATAATACATCTAAAAGCGGTAAATCATCACGGGGACTCAACCATTCTAATGCTCCCCATTGTTTTACTTGTTTCGTACCAATCTTTTTAATGTGTTGTCCGGTACCAAAAGAAGCAACTATAATATCATTTTGTTGGACATTTTCTGATATTAAATCATTCCATTTGGGGTTATCTGGTAAGTTATTATTCCATCGTAAACGTTCTGCGATCGCGCATAAAGCCGGGTTGTTAGCAAATACTCCACCATCTATTAAGGGAATACCGCTTTCTTTAGGTATTAAATAACCGTTTTTTTGCCAATCTTCTAAGAAATCTCGATGTTTCATTTCGTAACCGGGAAAACCGATCGGTGCTGCTGAAGAAGCACGACAAATTTGCCATACTGGAATATTTTGATGAGCTATTTTAGTGTTCTTGAAAACTACAGCTTGTCTATTATAAGTATCGTAACTAGTTACTATTGTCGGTTTGATTAATTCTCCAAATGTCAGGTTGCCAAATATATACTTAAGTACCATTATTAAACCTTCATCACTATAAATTGGCTGAGTAGAACCCAAGCGAATCAAGTTTAAAATGCTGTGAATCAATATTCTACTGGGAGGGAAAATATTCTGAGAATTATGAATATAAAAATTTTTGATTTCCCTAGCGTTTAAACCTTTAGCCAAAGCACAAGCAATCAGACTACCTGTAGAAGTTCCAGCAATAACATCAAAATAATCTAAAAGTGGTTTTTGTGGGTCGTATTTTTGCAGCTTGTTTTCTAAGCGTTCTAAAATTATTGCTGTTACCAACCCACGAACCCCACCACCATCAAGAGAAAGAATACGAAATGGTACATCGGTTCTCATTTATCATGCTCCCCTAAAATTTAACAATAATTTTGCCGTCAATCAAAAAATAAGAATATTCCTTTAAGCAAGTTTACTGTTACAAATAATTTTTATGTAGGCTAAATCACATTATTACTCGATTTTTTTTGAGATGGGGAGAGGGGAGATGGGGGGACAAGGGGACAAGGGGACAAGGAGAGATTGATACTTCTAATTCCTAACTCCTAACTCCTAACTCCTAACTCCTAACTCTTAACTCCTAACTCCTAACTCCTAACTCTTCACAATGCCCCACTGTCTGCTACATAATGAAGAAAGATTGCACTTTATTTCAAAAAATTTAGTAAATAAGCAAATATATGAATAAAACAACTTTAAACTTGGTTGCGATATCAATATTTTTGATGACCTTTTCCATATTACTCGGACCTTTGATTCATTTATCACCTGTGGTTCCTGCTGTAACTACTTTTGCAATTTTAGCGATCGCAACTTTTGATTCTTGGAGTTTGGAAGGTAGGGGAGGAACGTTATTTTTAGATTTGATTGGTGGGTTTTCAACTGAATATAGAGAACGTATTATCCATCACGAAGCGGGACATTTCCTGGTTGCTTATATTTTGGGTGTTCCGGTGACTGGTTATAGTCTGAGCGCTTGGGAAGCACTTAAGCAAAAACAAAAGGGACTAGGTGGTGTGACTTTTGATGATGTGGAATTATTATCTCAATTTGAAAAAGGTACAATCACTACTCGAATTTTAGAACGCTACTATACAATTTGGATGGCTGGAATTGCGGCGGAAAAGTTGGTTTATAACGATTATAAAGGTGGTGCAGATGATAAAAATAAAATTATGGGGGTGTTGAAATCTTTGGGTTGTTCTGTCTCTACTTGCGAACAAAAACAGCGTTTTAGCATTCTCCAAGCAAAAACTCTATTAGAAAATAACTGGTCTGCATATCAAGCTTTAGTTGATATGATGCGAGAACGTGCAACGGTGGAAGAATGCAGAAAAGTTATGATAAAACAAGGAGTTAAGAGTGAAAAGTTAACAGCCAATGTCTCTTAAGGGACTATTTCAAATAATTAAATAATTAATTGCTTTAATTAATTATTTTAATCAAATAACTCAATAATTAAAATTATCCCTTGTTAGATGTTTTTCCCAATTCTAAGAAAGTTACTTGGATTTAATCTTCTAATTTAATCTTCTGGGTAATTTGACTAATGTCTGATTTTTTGAATCCGGAGAGTGTCACAAGAAGGCTAAATTAAAAGAAACTTGCTTATCACTCATAACTCCTGACTTTATCCTGCGGCAACTTTTAAATACGATGCTTGTAACCCATGGTTATGTGAAACATAGCTACTGCTTTGCATTATATCTTTACAATTAACTTCATTTGGTACATAGCAATTGTTATCTGTTGTATTGTGACAACTGACTACACGATTTCGTCCCTGAGATTTTGCCTTTAATAATAAGCTGTCTGCACGATGTAGTAAACTTAAACCTTGTGTATCATCGTTCGTTCGTAAACAAGCAGTTCCTAAACTGATGGTGACATTTATAGTTAATGTAGCGTCAATCGCAAAGGGACTATCTTTAACTATGCTGTTGAGTCGATGAGCAACTAATTCTGCTTCTTCTGGGGTGGTATCACTCAGAATAATCACAAATTCTTCACCACCGTAACGGAATGCAGTATCTTGAACCCGCAAATTATGACGGATGCGACTAGACAATAATTTTAATAGTCTATCACCCACTAAATGTCCATAATTGTCGTTGACCTTTTTGAAATAGTCTACATCTAAAATAATCAAACTCAAGGGAGAATTATTAGTACGAGCTTTTTCGATTTGTCTGGGTAAATCCCACTCCAAAGCTCGACGATTATTTAATTCTGTTAAGGAATCCGCTAAAGCAATAGTTGAGAGCAAATCATTGGTTTTCATCAAATCCCGATATTTATGGGCTTTACGCAAAGCTACAGTTAATTGAGACAGCAACAAGCGATGGCTAGGATTTAAATGTGTATCAGCAGAATCTGTTTTCCGTTGTCTGATAGATTGGGAATTTTCCACATCTCCATACCAAATATAAGCATCAGCACCAAGTCTAAGCGCTCTCGATGTCATTTCTAATTCCCACTCCCAACTTTGATTTTCTCGATCGTTAATTAGTTGGGGACTATCTTCTAAAAGAATGCAGTATATCCAAGAAAGTTTTGTCTGTTGTTTTAACCAACAGCACAATTGTAAACTATCATTCTGGCTCGATTGCACGAGAATGATATCAGGAGGTTTACTTTGAATGCGCGACACTGCCATTTGCAGGTTCGTAATCGCTTCTAAATTGAAAGTACCTGCTTCTCGAATTTGCTCTGGTAGTGTGGCTAGGAATTTCTCATTTCCAAAAACCAAAATGGAAATGTTCATGATTTTTTTATGTTAATTATTATTTGCTTCAAGTTAATTACCCTCTTCTATCAGTTTGGCTCGGAAAAATATAATTGTAATTAATGTTTAGCTGTAAATAAGCTATTAATTACAAGTTTTATACAACAATAAAGCCTTTTACTTCAATTAACTCCATTTAATTTCATTTCTTAGCTATCAAGTCAATTTTTGTTTTCCGATAGTGATATAAGAGGGATAAGGTAAAACCTCAATCAAACCTGCTGAACTTTCTTATTACTCAATAGAAATCTATTTCTGCCAAGGGGGTATGACCCCTCATCTGCTTTTTCACCGTTAACTATTTAACAAAATTTCAAGTTCATCTCCTCTTTTTACTGCATTTCTAACTACAATATTTATAACTAATATTCCCGATCCCTAATTTCTGTCCTATAGACATATATTTCAAACAGTAAAAACACGGAATCATCTGGATAAGTCTTTAAATACGACTGTGATTTCCACCAATTTTCCACAAATAAAGTAATTTTAAATACTTCTCAGTATGTGTGAATGGCGCAAAACCGATTGTAATATCCAAGGAAATCATTTACTCAGTAAATTTTCTAGATAATTCATAAAGACTCAAAGGGATTTATGAGGTTTTTACTCAATACTTAATAACTCAGATAAGTGCCTATACTAGGAAATTTTAATATTTTCTCAATCAAGGTTCTGAAAATATAAAGAAATTTGGAAAAATCAAAATGTAAATCAAATTTTAAAGTGGGAATGATTCTCGATGAGAAATGCTTAAAATTGATCAAACCTACTTAAATAGAACTTCCTTTTACGGACGTATATTTACTTAAGTAATAATTTCAGGATTCGGAATTTACTTAAGTAAATATACGTCATAACTACATGAAGTCTGAGTCAAATAGTATGGAAAAAACTCTGTTTCCCATAAGACAAAATAACAGCGTTTACATAATTAGTAAGTTTTTAGGAAACCGGCTTTGTCGCATCTTGTTACACAACTTCCATAAATAAAACTCAATTCTAATATGCCGTCTTTTGGGGGAGTTTCAGAGCGATACTTTATTTATCAGATAACTATCAACTGAACATTCCTTTGGGATACTTACTGATAACCTTCAATGTGATAACCAGCAGCAACGATTGCTTGCTTTATTGATTCACCAGAAGCATCAGAGTCCACGGTAACTGTCTTGGAATCTAAATCCACATCAATTTTGGCATCGGGTTCCACCACTTTGATCGATTCCTTGATCTTTGTGGCACAATCTCCGCATTTCATGTTGGAAACTTTTAAGTTAAGCGCCATTAACTACCTCACTTTCTAGATTTCAATTAATTGTTCTTTTGGAATTTTACCTACTCTCAAAGAAAAAAAGCATATCCTAAAGGTATAAGATTGATTTGTCTTAACCTAATTAAAGTTCGATGGCAAGCGCGATTGATTAGTGTAAGCCATAATAATTGTAAAAATTTGATTAAGATATCTTTAAAAGGATGCAAGGTTAAAGGGACAAGGGGACAAGGGGATGGGGGGATGGGGGGACAAGGGGACAAGGGGACAAGGGGACAAGGGGATGGGGGGATGGGGGGACAAGGGGACAAGGGGACAAGGGGATCTTTCAAGGGTAGGTTTTTTAGATTAAGCCTATTTTTTTGGTTTTAGAACTAAAATCATTGGCTATAACCTTGAAATTACGTTTAACTCTTGAGAAAATTCTCAACTATTTATCTAAAACCTAAAT
>Ga0209911_100138_pt1 | contig 38230 bp, 55 predicted proteins | sample FECB21metaG_FD_188301 | JGI IMG/M metagenome (GOLD analysis project Ga0209911, IMG submission 188301) | Cyanobacterial communities from the Joint Genome Institute, California, USA - FECB-21 (SPAdes) (version 2) | ecosystem: Environmental > Aquatic > Thermal springs > Hot (42-90C) > Microbial mats...
TGTAGATGACAGTTTCGAGGTCTTTGTTGCGCGTAACGCAACATAAAACAGGGCTGACCATGCACATTTGTACCTGATCTGGCCTGCATGGCAACGAGCAGAATGGGGATGACAGCTCGGGAAATACTGAACCGCCCCGGGATTGCCGGAGGCCCTAACTCCTGAGAGGAAGGGTTTACGATGAGCAAGACGACAAACAAGTTTTCACCTGAGGTGCGTGAGCGGGCGGTTCGCCTGGTGCTGGATCAGGAGAGCGAGCATCCATCCCGGTGGGCGGCGATCACATCCATAGCGGCGATGATTGGCTGCTCGGGCCACACGCTGCTGGAGTGGGTGAAGAAGGCCGAGGTGAGCAGCGGCAAGCGTGCCGGCGTTCCGGTCGAGGTGGCCGACCGGCTTAAGGCGTTGGAGCGCGAGAACCGGGAGCTGCGGCAGGCCAACGAGATCCTGCGCAAGGCTTCCGCATATTTTGCCCAGGCGGAGCTCGACCGCCCGTTCAAGCGATGACCAGCTTCATTGATGAGCATCGCGGTGAGTATGGGGTCGAGCCGATCTACCGGGTTCTGCCGATCGCCCCATCCACCTACCATGAGCGTGTGGCGCAGCGCCGCGATCCCTCGCGCCTGTCGCCGCGTGCCCAGCGCGACGAGGCAATGAAGCCCGAGGTTCGGCGCGTATTCGATGCCAACTTCAAGGTCTACGGCGCGCGCAAGGTGTGGCGCCAGATGCAGCGCGAGGGCTTCGATATTGCCCGCTGCACGGTCGAACGGCTGATGCGTGATCTCGGCCTGCAGGGCGTGATCCGCGGCAAGCCGGTCAAGACGACGGTGAGTGACAAGATCGCGCCCTGTCCGCTCGATCAGGTCAACCGCCAGTTCCATGCACCGGCGCCGAACATGCTGTGGGTGTAGCCGGACAGAAGCTTTTAGACTCTTTGACAAGACCTTTTAGAGCACTAATCACGCGCACCACCGCCATCTAAGCAGCGCTTGAGTCAGCCTTCAGAGCCACCTCACAGCCGCCTCAGCGGGGTCTCAGATCGAGGCAAGCTCCTTCCTCAATTCCTCCTCCTCAATCCCGGTGTTGATGAAGAACTCGTCGGTCTGCACCGCCTTGATCACCGCAGCCCTGTCCAGATCGACCCTGGTGCGCAAGAAATCCTTCGCCCGCGCCCAGCGGATCGATCGCAGCCAGGCGACCACATCGGCCGCCTTGACCCCGCGCTTCAGCTTCACCGCTGGCGGCGTGAGGCCGATGCCGATCCGTGCGCCGCACAGCTCGGCCGAGCGGCGACCCTTCGCAAGCTCGACTGGGCCGCCCGCTTCCCACCAAGCCTTCAGGCCAGCGAACAGAGGCCTCGCTTCTGCTTCCAGCTCGGCTAAGCGCTCATCGCGCTGAGCTTTGATCCGATTAACCGCCGCGTCGGCAGCGAGCCGCTCCAGAGCCTTGCGGATGCTTTTCGACGGTTCATAGGCGGGCCTCAGCTTTTACTGCCATCAGGATGTCACATTTACCGCGCCGGGCGCGGGTGCCGAGGGCAGCGGCGCGAGATATTCCTCCTTTGCTCCCGGGTCTTCGGAGGGGTCGGGCCACTGCCCCCCGTCCGGTGGCTCGGTGCCCATGTCGCGAAGAAGAGACTTGCACATGGCCGTGCCCCGGCTGCCGCAGAGGCCGTGGAAACCGTGAATGTAGCAGTAAGATACCAGGGTGTAGCAGAGTTGCTTGCCCTCGATGTCGAGCCCACTGCGGAATGCCCAGAGGGTCTCCACACCAGACACAACCACATCGACCGGGCTGATTTGATTAGTGGCGCGTTCGAGGCTCTTCAAAAACCGCGGATCATAGTCAGCCGCGTTGGTCACCACATCGCGTTCGTAGGTGCGCAGAGCGGCCAAGGCTTCGCTGAGGTTGTTGATAGGCTGCATTGTCGTCTCCTTGAGTTTTAAGATGTAACATTTGCTGCTCCAGCCGGGAACACGGAGCGGACATTGCCCGCGCTCACCCGCGCGCGCAGGCGGAATCTCTGCGCCGAACCGGCAGCGAGACCGGTCGCTGTCGCATTGCAGGTGATCGTGCCGGGCGTGGAATCATAATAGCCCTCGCCGTCGAGCGAGACCGACGGGTTGGGCGAGGATGTCGCCGCGCTGCCGACATCGACCCAGGTGCCGGGGCTGCTCTCGCGCTGCCAGATCATCTGCACCGTGGTGCTGCCCTTCGGCGCTTCGGCGCCAACATCGAGTTGCACGTTCGCGGCGCTGAGCTGCGCCGTGGTGACGCCGGACGGCAGAGTGATCGCGATCTCGCTGGTCACATCCACATAACTGAAAGACGAAAAACTGCCGATCGCCGAGGAGCCGCTCGATGAACTACCCCCGCTGGCCGCAGCGGGCACATAGGTGACATTGACGGCCAGATCGGTCGCCACGCCATCGGTGTGGGTGTAGCGCACCGTATAGCTGCCGGACTGCACGATGCCGCTCAGCGTCACCACACCCGTGCCCGAGGCGATGGTGGCGGTGCCAGCGCCGAGGTTCTGCGTTGGCAGGCTCCACGTGCCACCATTGAGCACCGCCGTGCCGCGCCGCGCCTCGTGCGTGATACTCCGACTGCCGGTGTGCCCGGGATCGCCCTGGCGCACCTCGATAATAGGATATTGCGGCACGATGCTGCGCTGCGCGGTCGCGGTCACGTCCGATGCGGTCACCCACGCCGATCCGTCCCAGCGATAGACCTCAAGCCTGTCCGTGGCGGTGTAGAGTTGCCCGACAAAGGCACCGCTCGCCGGGCGAGCAGCAAGCGTGCCAGACAGGGCCACTTGGGTGTTGGCGACAGGGACGTTTGCCGTGCCGATCCCGGTGATGACCCCGCTGCCGTCAATCGTGATCGCGCTGTTGCGCAGCGCGGCATCGGCGTTGGCCACGGGCAGCAAGCCGCTGACCTGCGACGCGAGGTCGACGGCGTTTTGGGTCGCGAGAGCGCCCTGACTAGTGATAGCAGCGGCGGTCCCCAGATCGGTCCGAAATCTCTCGAGCGTGGCGACCATACCACCCGGCTGCTCGAGTAGGTCTCCCCCAAACGCCGGTCTCCGATTGCCGCTATACTCGGGTTGCCAATCTCCCCACGTCTCCGTGGGAGTCGTGCCAACCGAATAGCGGATATACCGGGCGCCCGCGTTGTCGGTCAGCCGCTGCCACACCGGCCCGCCACTGTGATCGGACCACGAGGCGTAGGTCTCTAGCGTGCCGTAGTCGCCGCTCGCCGCAGTGGCCCCTAGGACGTTATGAAATTTGAATTCGGTCCTCAGGCGCCGCAGCCAGTGGGTGCGGTAATGCAGGGGGGCGTAATCCTCGGATCGGGTATCTGCCCCCTGATCGTTCGTCGCCACATCCACCCACGCCGAGCCGTCCCAACGATAGACCTCGAGCCTGTCCGTCGCGGTGTAGAGTTGGCCGACAAAGGCACCGCTCGCCGGGCGAGCAGCAAGCGTGCCCGATAGCGCAACTTGGGTGTTGGCGACAGGGACGTTTGCCGTGCCGATCCCGGTGATGATGCCCGAGCCGTCAATCGTGATCGTGCTGTTCCTGAGCGCGGCATCGGCTTTGCTCACCGGCAGGGTGCCAGTGACCGCGCTGCCTCCCAGATCGACCGTATCGAGATCAGCGAGCGCGCCGGTGTTGCGGGTCGCCACATCCACCCACGCCGAGCCACTCCAACGCGAGACAACGCGGGTATCCGTGGCGGTGTAGAGTTGCCCGACAAAGGCACCGCTCGCCGGGCGAGCAGCAAGCGTGCCAGACAGGGCCACTTGGGTGTTGGCGACAGGGACGTTTGCCGTGCCGATCCCGGTGATGACCCCGCTGCCGTCAATCGTGATCGCGCTGTTGCGCAGCGCGGCATCGGCGTTGGCCACGGGCAGCAAGCCGCTGACCTGCGACGCGAGGTCGACGGCGTTTTGGGTCGCGAGAGCGCCCTGACTAGTGATAGCAGCGGCGGTCCCCAGATCGGTCCGAAATCTCTCGAGCGTGGCGACCATACCACCCGGCTGCTCGAGTAGGTCTCCCCCAAACGCCGGTCTCCGATTGCCGCTATACTCGGGTTGCCAATCTCCCCACGTCTCCGTGGGAGTCGTGCCAACCGAATAGCGGATATACCGGGCGCCCGCGTTGTCGGTCAGCCGCTGCCACACCGGCCCGCCACTGTGATCGGACCACGAGGCGTAGGTCTCTAGCGTGCCGTAGTCGCCGCTCGCCGCAGTGGCCCCTAGGACGTTATGAAATTTGAATTCGGTCCTCAGGCGCCGCAGCCAGTGGGTGCGGTAATGCAGGGGGGCGTAATCCTCGGATCGGGTATCTGCCCCCTGATCGTTCGTCGCCACATCCACCCACGCCGAGCCGTCCCAACGATAGACCTCGAGCCTGTCCGTCGCGGTGTAGAGTTGGCCGACAAAGGCACCGCTCGCCGGGCGAGCAGCAAGCGTGCCCGATAGCGCAACTTGGGTGTTGGCGACAGGGACGTTTGCCGTGCCGATCCCGGTGATGATGCCCGAGCCGTCAATCGTGATCGTGCTGTTCCTGAGCGCGGCATCGGCGTTGGCCACGGGCAGTGTGCCGCTGACCTGCGACGCGAGGTCGACGGCGTTTTGGGTCGCGAGAGCGCCCTGACCAACGAAAGCAGCGGCGGTATGCTGCAAAGTTATGTCGGAAGCATGAACCCAAGCAGAGCCACTCCAGCGGAACATTCGCCCGACGTCCGTCGCGATGTATAGCTGGCCGACGAAAGCGCCGCCTTCAGGCCGCGCGGCAGCCGTGCCCGATAGCGCAACCTGTGTGTTCGCGACTGGCGGGGCTGCCGCCGTGACCGGCCCCAGAACCCGCCTTTCTCCGCGCACGCCGGAAATCACATAGGAAACCGCGCCCCAGAAGGTCCCGCCCGTCGGCGCCAGCGCATCGAAACGCGCCACGTCAGAGGCGGCCACGCCGGCGCTGGTCCACTCGGTGGCCGCATTTGGCGCAGCCACTTGCTGCACCAACTCGAAGATGACCTGGCTAACCGCCGGGTTGCTCACCCCGCCGTCAAAGCGCAGCACCGGCACATCCACTCCGCTATTGCTGGCCAGCGCCGCGGCGAAGCTCCAATCGCCCGCGTCGGGCGCGCCAACCGGGCCGGGGGCGGGCTGGCCTGCGGCAACCGCGCCATCGTACAGCGGAGCTCCGTAGGAATAGACGCTGGCGGAAATCTGCCGCAGCGTCAGCGTATGGTGCCAGGCCTCATCCGAAGCCCAAGACTCCACCCGGAACGTCAGCGTCGCCCCGCCGAAATAGCGATCCGATTGCCAGGTGATCCAGTCCCCCTCTTCGATCCAGGAAAAGCGCGGCCCGAGCGTTACCTGAGCCCGCCCCCACAGCCGCCCGAAGCGCCGAAAAATCTCGGCCACGCGCTGCGCCTGCGCGCCGTCCGTCACCAGATCGAGTGACAGCTGCGCCTCGCGCGGGCGGCCATCGTCCATGACATCGGCAACCTCGCGCCGCACCGGGGCCGAATGCTGGTTCCAGCGCTGCGCCGGCTCGACATAGCGTGCCACCACGGTGTTCACCCACTCAGGATCACCATCGCCGAGCATCCGCTCGTTCCATACGACCTTGGAGCCTACGAGCAGATCGGCATCAGTAAAATGCGCCACCGGTGCTTTTGCTTCGCCGGGGTCAATCTCAACTGCCCCTTCGGGCTGGCTGATCACCCCGGCGGTAGCTGCGGCGAAATCGAGCTCGACATCAATAAAGGGCTCGGTGGCCGCGACCACCCCGCCGATGCGATAGCGCGGCTGCCCATCGACCAGCTCGTCGCACAGGTTGGCGCGGGCGAAGACATTCAGCGGCGGGGCCTCGATCGCAGAAAGGCCCCGCCCAATAATCAGCTTGTCCGGTTCGGTGACGCGATCGCCTGCATAGATCCCGCGCATCCAATTATACCGGATGACGATGGGGTTCGAGGTCCATTGCCAAGTGGCCGGGTCATCGCGCCGATGCGGGCCGGCGCCCCCGACCGAACTGTCCAGACGCGGATCGTAGCACCGCAGCCCACGAACCACCCAGCGAAAGCGCGGGCGGCCGCCGGGCCATACAGGTGTTTTCGACTTTTGGTCATCGGCCTTGTAGGCTACGACAACATAGGCGACTCCGCGCCCTCGATCATTGGCGGTCCAGCCCGGGCCATTGGTGGTGAGGATGCTGGGGACGGTCTGGTCCCACGTTCCCGATCGCCAGAACACCTGCAGCTGGTTGCTGAAGCCGGGCACCATCCCGTCGCCGGTGAAGGCGTGATAGGTGTCGTCGACGAAGAAACCTTCCAGCGCATCGCAGCGGTGATCCGCCAGGGCCAGCACCAGCACCTCCCAATCGGTGCCATCCTTACCGCCGTAGTTGAACGCATCGACCAGCGTGCCACCAACAGCCGCCCGGCCAAGGATCGCCTGGCGCGGCTGTTCACCCAACTGCACCTGCTGCGCCATAGCGGCGCGGCGGGGAATTCCAGGCTTCAGCAGTGCCGCTGCTGCGGCGGAAAACAGCGCCGCACCGATGCTGGCTCCGAGAGGGCCGCCAATGGCAAAGCCCACCACTGCGCCCACGATGGTCGCGCCCAGCGAGGCGATGGCCTTGACCACCTTACCCATCGCTGTGCTCCCCGGCTGACCACGCCATCACCATCGCGGATCTGGGCTGGCGCTCGAGACCCTTCGCCCCCGGCGCAACCAGGGTAGCGCCTTCGATAACCATCAGCCGCACACCAAACAGCGGATCGGGCACTCCGGCGATGTCGCCGCGCTGTGCCAGAGCTGCTGGAATACGGGCAAGGCGCTTGTCCACCGCAGCTTCCAATCCGCCCTCAGCCCGAGCGAGCGCGAGGGCCTCTCTCCTGGTGCGCCAGCGCGGCAGGCCGAAAAGAGGATCGCGCCCGGTCTGCGCCGCGATTGCAGCGGCGGCAAAGCGCACGCAATCCTGCGATCTCCAGGAGAAGCGTCGCATCCGCCGCCGTTCCAGCAGCGCAAGGAGGGCGGAATAATCACGACTCATCGCGCCACCTGCCCGTCGCCAGCGCCCGGCACAGGCACGCTCCACCCGCCGCCACCGCCGGGTAAGGCAGAGCCGGCCCGCGCCGGGCGCTTGCCGCCCCAGTACAGGTTTTTTTCGGCAGCATAGGAAATGTGCTTGAAAAACCCATCAGCCGGATCGAGCAGCCGCTGATCCGCGTCCGAGCGCATCCTTGCGCCGCGCCGGCCCAGGCCCCTGGCCGCCGTTTCCAACCGTGCCACCAGCCCTGCCGTGCCGCCGATCTGCTCATTCCGCTCGATCGTGTCGAGCCGCCCGCGCGCCCAGATGTGCCCATCCAGCAGCGTGTTTCCAGTCTGGTCAAATATCAGCCGCCACAGGATCGCCGGGGCGCCGCGCAGATCACCGGCGTCGAGCAGCGCCAGGGTCTCGGGATCGATTCCGGACAGGGTCAGGGTCAGGTCCTGGGCTGCATCGCCAAGCGCGCCGCCCATCACCTGGGCGAGACCGCGATCCCCGATGGGATCGAAAATGCGCCCGGCGAATGTCAGCCGATGCCAGCCGCTCCACACCCGCACGGGCGGAACGCAGGCGATCTCGAGTGCGCCCGAAACAATCGCCGTGCCTGCGGATAGCGCATCGAGTGCGGCAGCGCTCAGATGTTTCATGGCCGCAAGTCCTGGATAGCGATGATGGTACCGCCCCCCAGCGCGCGACCGGTTCCGATCGGGCCAAGGCTGCTCTCTTCGGGCACCAGCTGCATCACGCAGCGCGGGTGATCGAGGTGGGCAATCGCGCCAGACGGCACCAGAGCGGTGTTCAGCGGCGGCTCCACTGTCACCTGCGCCTGCCCCGATGCGTTGGCGGTTGCGGGCAGCACCGCACGCGCCAGCGTGCGGCGCATCATGTTGCCCGCCGCAGCGCCGGCAGCATCCCAGCGCCAGCCGATGTAATCGCCCGTCGAAATCTCGAACCCGGCAGGCAGGCCGGTGAGCGTGATGCGCGCATCGCCATCGGCAAGGATGGTCTGCGACCAGCCCAGCGCTGCGCCATCAAAGGCGCCGCCTCCGGCGCGGCTCAACCCGGCAAATCCGCCGCGATATTTCAGCGGGAACGGCCGCGTCACATCCCAGCAGTAAAACCGCCGGATCCGCCCGCGCAGCCGCGCGAAGAACGCGCGCCACAGATCGGCGCTTTCAGGGTCGCTGCGGTCAATCTCGAACTCGGCCAGCCACAGCGGCCAGCCTGCCTGCACCCCGCCTTGCCGCCCGCTCGCTTCGGGGGCGGCATAATCGATGCGCTGGATCTCGAAACCGGCGCGGGCAATGCCGCTGGGCGTTTCGGGCAGGGTCAGGATCATCTCCCGCCTCCGAGATTGAGGATCCGGCGATCCTGCGCTTGCTGCACCGTCGTGACAATCCGGGCAGGTAGGTCGGCCTGCAGCTGCGCCAACTGCGCGCGCAGCCGCTCGATGGCTGCAGGATCGGCCCCGGTCGCATCGATGCTGATCGGGATCGAGACAGTGGTGCCGCCGCCGGTACTGCTCGACAGCATCTTGCGGCTGTCCGAGTGGGAAAAGATGCCCAGGCCGCCGGGGCCGGCGAAGGCCAGCTCTGGCCCTTCCTCGCCCACGATCCCCCAGCCGCCTGGTGGGATCGTGCCGCCGCGCGCAAACAGCCCGGCAAATTCACCGTCGATCAGGCTATTGACGCTGCCCACGAGAGCGCCCGAGGGTGCGGCGCCGAAGAGAGCGCCGAACAGCGGCTTGATGATCGCCTGCTGGATCGCGATGCGCAGCAGATCGGCGATGATCTGATCGGCCACCCGGCTGAACACGTCCCCTAGGCTTTGGACCCCCATGATCGCCTGGGTCAGCCCATCATTGAGAGCCTCCAGACCGTCCAGCGCGATCCCATCCAGCGCCTCGCGCAGCTGGTCCTGGGTGGGGTTGAGGAGCCGAACATAGCGCTCGATCTCAGTCTCGTTTTGCCGCCCCACCGCCGCGCGCCGCGCTGGCGCCGTGGCATCGAGCGCTTCGAGCGCGATGCGCGCGCGCTCCTTTTCGGCCTCGCTCGCCACCTCGGAGGCGAGCACCGCCTTATGGCGCGCGCGCAGCATGGCATCCTCGGCCTCGAGCAGCTTGAGTGCGATCGCCTTTCGCTCGCTCTGGCTGTCGGCGAGCTGCAGCTCGAGATCCAGCGCATCGCGGGCCACGTTAAAGCGCGTCTCGGCCAGCGCGGCGGCTTCCTGCTCTTCATTGGCCGCGCGCTCGCGCCGGATCAGCTGGGCCTCGAGCGAATCGTTGTATCTGACAGTCAGCTCGCCGTTCTCGTCGAGCACCTCCTGCTGGCGCGGGCCCAGCAGCAGCTCGATCTGGGCGATCAGCGCAGCCTTTCGCTTTGCGTCGAGATCGCTGGCCTCGACCGCGGCGATCCTCTCCTTCCGCTCGAGATCGAGCAGCTGCATCTGCAGCGCCGCGCGCTCGGCCGCTGATGTGGTGAGCTGCAAGCGGGCCTGTAGGCTCTGCCGCTCCAGATCGAGGCTGCGATCGAAAAATTCGCGCGCCCGCTCAGGCTCGCTCGGCCCGCGTGCCGCCGCCGGGGTGCCACTGCGCGCTCCACCGCCGCCCTGAGGCCCGAGGATGCGCCGCGCCGCCGCGCTGTCGCCATCGAGCGCGGCGAGCGTATCCTCGAAGATCTTGATGTTCTCTCCCTCAAGACCGAAGGATCCGATTGCGCCCGCCGCGCGGAAATATTCGGCATCCGAGATCATGCCGTTTCTCAGCCGCAGCCGCAGCTGCTCCTCGGCTTCTGCGGCGCTGATCCGGCCCGCGCGGAAAAGATCGACCACCTGCTTGCCGCGCTCGCGCTGCACCACGCGCGGCGCGCCCATGATCGAAAATTGGACCTCCACATCGCCAAGCCCCCCCCGACTGATGCTGCCCAGCTCGCTGCGCGCTTCGGCCTGACGCCGCCGCGCCTCGACCATCCCAGCCACCGCCTGCGCCCGGGCCAGCGCCAAAAGAGCTGAAGATTGTGTCTTGATCTTCCCGGTCGTACGGTCGATCACGCTGCCGAGAATGCCCTGCGCATCCCCCAGTCGATCTGAGGCGAAGCGAACATTGGCCAGCGCATCCTCGGCCTCGAACAGCTTGCCGACAAACGGCGTCACCACCAGCGCCGCAGTGGTCAGCGCGATGCCCCAGGGCCCGCCCAAAAAAGCGGCCAGGCGGCTCGATCCGCCGCTCATCAGCTGGATCGACTGGATCACCTGGCCGGACTGGCTGGCGAAGATCTGCATTGGCCGCGCGCCGAGCGCATACATCGCCGCCACGTCGCCCAGCTGCATCGACAGCTGCTGGAAGCCCTGCCGCTGCGCCCCGGCCGACGAGGCGACCTTCTGGCCGGCCTCGGCCATTCTCGCCCCGCTCGCCGCGGCGCTCTGCCCGGTCTCGTGCAGCTCGCGCGCCAACCGGCCCGAGCTGGCGCTGGTCTTGTCGAGGCTCTGCCCCAGACGCTCCGCCTTGGCTTCGGCCTGACTTACGCCGCGCGCGAAGTGCCCGTCATCGGTGCGCAGCACCAGCAGGGCTTCGCCCAGGGTTTCAGCCATCGCTCACCTCGCGGCCCAGCCATTGATCGAGGCTATCGATCGCCGGCCCATCAACGGTCTGCACCGCGATCCCCATGGCCGCCAGATCCCCCGGATCCGCCTCGACCGGTGCCGGCGCAGGCGCGCCGCTTGCGCGCCGCTCAAGCCGCGCGATCGCTGCCTTGCGGTCGGCCTCGCGCGCGAACCCGAGATCGCGGCTCATCGCCGCGCGCTCGATCTCAGCCAGTGCCTCGCCTGCCTCGAGCCGGCCGATCATTCCGACGAAAACCCGAACCAGCGCCACAGGCGTGCGATAAAACCACTCTGCCGGAGTGCCACCGTAGAAGCGGACGAGCCTGGGGAGAAGCGCGCCCCAGTCGGGCTCACCAGCGCCCGTGCCTTCGGACCCGCTGCGACCTCTATCGCTCCTGCCAGCCGCAGCGTCTCGCGCAGCAGGAGCGCGGAAAAAACCTCGATGATCGCGGCGCGCTGGGTGCCGGAAATCTTGGCGAACACCGCCTCGGGCACATCCACCAGGATCGCACGCGCCGCCTCGGCCGTGAGCGTCTCGAGCCGCTCCATCGCCTCGGTGCCGTCATCCTCGCGCAGAGCCTCCATCTGCCGCCCCCAGCGCTGGAAGCGCAGCGCCTCGGCCACGCTGAGCTCTCCCGGACTGCGTAACTCATAGCGCTGGCCATCGATGAGGATGTGCTCGCGTGCGACCAGAGTCTCCAGATCGAGCAGCGGCGCGCCCTTATGCTGGCTCATCGCAGCGCCCCCGCTCACAGTGCCGGCAGATGCGCGGCCATGATGTAGCCGAAGCGCTCCTGTTCGCTGGTCGCGGCGAGGTTTTCGAGCGCCTCGAACTGGAACGCCAACCCGGCCCCGGTGCCGCCCTTGCGGAACACCACCTCGGGCGCGCCCGACTGGAAACAACGCGGCACGCAGAACTGCATGGCCAAGGTTTCATTGTAGGGCGAAAGACCGCGAGCCAGCAGGGCATATTCCTTGGTTCGCCCGACACTCTCCGAGAGACCGATCTTCTTCGTCCCCGGCTGACCTGCCGAAGGCGCGACCGTGGTGATCGTGTTCCCATTCAGGGCCAGCTGATACTGCTCGAGGGTGAGGTCGAGCAGCGTCAAGGAGAACATCAGATCCTCTTCCTGCAGGAAGGCCTTCACCGGGCCTGAGGCGCCTGCCGTGCGGACCTTGTCGTAGCTCTTGGAATGGCGAACGGTCACGCCGCCCGCTTCGTAGCTGCGATCTCCATTGGTGCCGATCTTCGTCCAGTTAGCGCCCGGCGCCACATTGATCGCCGGAAAAGCCGTCCCGACGTCCGCCAGCCACAGGGTCAGTGGCGCGCCGATGATTTCAAACGGGGTCATCTCATCACTCCTCGATTGCTGCCAGGCCGTGCATGACCTGGAAGGATTGGAAGGCGCGGGGCCAGTCGGTCTCGGGCTCGCGACCTGACAGCGTCCCGCCCGCCGCATTCGCCCAGTGGATCAGCACCCCGCCGAACACGCCGCGTCGCAGCTGCCGCAGCGCCAGCGCGGCGCTGCGCAACAGTTCTGAAGCTATGCGCGGTGTCGGCCCGAAGGCGACGATGTCCACCCTTTGCGTGTCGTGCCCGAGATAGCTCTCTCCGGTCAGCGAGACCCCGCCAGAGGCGCGGATCACAAGCGCAGTGCGCGGCATCAGGGCGGTCTCCTCGGCCGGCAGCTCGCCGCCGAACACCCGCCCGCCGCTCGCTGCGGCCACCGCCGGATCCGCCTTCAGGAAGGCGATCAGCCCGGTTTCGATCTGCGCTGCCTCAGCCATCGCTCGAACCTGTCTCTGAGCCGTTAGAGGCAACTTCAAATGCCGCGCGGATCTTCTCCGCAAGGCGCGGATAGGCCATGTCGGCAGCCGGGCGCAGATACGGACGCGCGGGGATGCGTACGCTCTTAACGACACGAAACGATCCATCCGGCAGGCGGAACTTGAGCGCCTTGGCCCGCACCGGCACGATGACGCCGCCGAGCTCGTGGATCAGGGCATAGCGGACATTGGTCGATCCCCAGGTGCCGACCACGCCGGCACTATCCTGGCGTGCCGGAGAGACGATGTTCACAGAACCTTCGAGCCGGCCCTGCCGGTTCTGCCAGGTATGGTTCCGCCGGGCGTGCTGTACCGCTTCGGACATCGTCGCGTTCACCCCGCGGATCTGCGCATCACGCATCCGCCCGGTCAGCGCCGCCCCATTCCACCTCAGGCTCTTGCTCGCCATCATCCGATCCTCTGAAGCGCGGCTTCGCGGTGGCTGTGCTTGAACTGCACTGGCCCCTCTACGCGCAGCCTGCCGGGGATCAGGACCGCGCCGGCACGGTCGGCCACCTCTGTGAGCTCGTCCCCCTCGAGCAGGTCAGCCTCGAGGCCGACCATGATCCTTAGGTCCTCGATCAGCGCGGTCTTGCTGCCGTCGATGACCTCGCGGCTAAGCCGCGACCAAACGAAACAGGCCATCTCCGGATCCACCAGCTGCATCACCGGCGCGTTCGGCCCTCCCCAGGCATCTGTGCCGGTGGCGGTGCTCCGCTCCACTCGGGCGCGGTGAGTAAGGCGAGCGGCGATCATTTCCACACCTTGCGGATCACGGCGTGGAGCGCATCGATCAGCATGGCGATCGCCACAATGATCATAGCGGGCAGCCAGATCAGAGCGCCCAGCGCCGCAAGAAACAAACGCACAATCGGTTCTTGACGATCGCTGGCGATCCAGGCGGCAACGAGCACCACCACCGACAACGCAAGATGCATGGAGATCAGCCAGGTCATGCCATCACCATCCCGCGCTGGTTTTCCAGCGCCCGAAGGATCGCCTCGCGATCGGCGGCCATGTCGCCACTGAGGGCGAATTGGTAATCGCCCGCACGCTCGCTGCGCAGCGCACCGCGGTAACTGAGATCGAGCGCGATCAACTTGATGATCGCCTCCTCGCGCGCTGCAGCGAGCTGGACAGGGGTGTAGCTGACGCGTACGCTGGGCGCCCAGAAAGCGGCAGGATGCGGCCCCCCGGTCAGCCGCAGCAGCGTGCGCCCTCCGTGGAGAACGGCAAAGTCGGCCGGATCGAGCAGGGTTTCATCGGCCGCAGCACCAGCATTGCCCGGGGCGATTTCCGTGATGGTGATCGGCTGCCCGGGATCGGCCGGGCGGTGGAGGCGCAAGGTCGCCAGCAGGCGGTCTGTGGGGGCGAGCGGATTTCCGAGCACCACCGTGACTGGACCGGCAGCACCCAGTCGCGCGTCGATCTCTGCGCTGGCCGCTGCGATCATCGCCGCGATCTCGCCGTCGGGCAGATCGCTCGGCACGCGCAGCCTCACGCGGTCAAGCAGCGCCATCAGCCCGCCTCCCGCACCTCGACATCGCCACCGTGGGCGATTGCTGCCGCCCCGCTCGGCTCGGGCGCGTCCATCGCTGCGATCAGCAGATCGCGTGCTGGGCCGAGTAGGAACTCGTGGCGGCTGCGCGCCGGCAGGCGCGCGATCTCCGACCAGCTGGCGCCCGCGACCGCATCGCCTCGCTCATCATGCGGATAGCACAGCACGATCGCCTCGCTCGCATCGGTCACCACGGTCACCCGGATCGCCACGGCTCAACGCTCCTTGACCTCAGGGGCGGGAGCCGGCTTGGTCTCCGGCTTCGCCGCGGGCTTCTTTTTCGGCGCCACAGCCGGCTTGGGCGCAGCCTCGGGCAGGGCGCCATCGATCAATCCGAAGCGCTCCGCATCATCCAAGCGGATCAGATCGCCCGGCATGGCGTACAGAAAGGCCGCGCGCAGATCGCCCTCGCCAACCAGCCCCTGCTTGTCGGCGGTCAGAAACAGCTTTTGCTGCGCAATCTGAAATTCCATGCTCTGCCTCCTTGCTTGCCGGGCAGCCCGCTCCGGGGAAGGCTGCCGGGAAAGCCGGGGCCGGCAGGAGAGGAGGGAAAGTGCCGGCCCCGCAAGGAAGGCCGGGCGCCACACCAACGCCCGGCCGGGAGAGAACTAGATCCCGGTGACAGTGTGGAACGCCGCCGGGCGGAACACGACCAGCGCGGCACGCATGTCCGCACGCACCGTCCGGGTGCCACGCACGAACTGGTCATCGCGATAGCCCACCTGGATGTCGATCCCGCGGCGCTCGAACAGGGTGATCCAGCTCGGCTCGAAGCTGCCCACCAGCGCAGTGCCTTCGCTGATCACCTCGTTCTGCACCACGGGCAGTCCCCAGAGGCGCTCGGGTCCGGCCTCGGTCGGGCTGCCGAAAATATAGACACCATCGGTGGTCTTCGTCAGGCGGATTTCCTGCCAGTCACCGGGGTGCATCACCAGGTGGGTGGGCAGCGCGCGGCCGACCGTTCGCACACTGGTCATCGCCTTGAAGATCGCGTCCATTGCCGCATCGGTGCCCTTGGCGCGGGTCTGGATGCCGCTGGTGCTGAGGATGCCGCGGATGTTAGGTGCAGTTCCATCGCCCACGAGGCACTGCTGATCGAGCCGCCGGCGCACCCCAAAGCCGAGACGGTTGTTGATGTAGCCCTCGACAAAGGGCGCATCGGCAAGCTGCTCGTCGGTCACCGGCAGGCTGTCGGTAATCTTGGCCACGGCCACAGAGCGCTGGGCAAAGGCAAAGGCGCTCTCGGCATAGGCGCCGCCCTCGGCGGTCTCGGCCGCGCCATGGGTACGGGTGGTCTCCTCCATGTAGAGCACCGAGGCCTGGTCCGTCGCCCCCAGCGGGATGATGTCGAGCAGCTGGATCGGCCGGGTTGCCGCCTCAACCATACCAGGCAGACGGATGCTCTCCGGCGCGTAGCCAGCGGTGGTGCTCATCAGCGCCTTGCGGCCAAAAGTCTCGAAGGCCCCCGCCTTGGCGAGAAAGTCCGACGGCATCATGTCGTCGATCACCAGCGAGGCGCCATTCGGGCTGCGTTGCGCCAGCCAGTCCTTGAACGCCTTGGACTCCAGCACCCTCGCCCCCAGCGACTTGGTCTGGGCCGGCGCCGCCGGGCTGCCCGGAGCCGGGTGCACGAAGGGTGAGCGTGCCTTGGCGAGATCGTCGATCCGCCCGGCGGTCTGCTTGAGCGCGCGCTGGGCCTCGATGTGCTGGCCCAGCTCATCCAGCTCGGCATTCCGCTCCTTGATCAGCGCGACAAGATCCGAGGCGCTCTTGATCCTCGCGCCATCGACCTCGACTCTGGTGTAATCGTAGAGGCCCTCAGGGGTTTCGGCCTGCTTGAGGATGCGCTGGAGCTCCTCCGCCCGGGCCTGCATCTTCTCCTGCGCCTGATCGAGCGGGAGGGTCTTGATATCCGACATCGTCCTGTCTCCACTTGGCTCACGCCGCACGCTGCGGCGGATGAAACCGGTGGAGCGGTAATGGACGCGAGATGGCAGCTTATCGCCCCGGACGTCCGTCCCGAGCCAGCGTCTCAGCACCTTTCAAGGTGCCCTGTGCTAACCGGAAATCGCGGATTGGGCAACGGCAACCCATGCTCCTAGGGAGCTGGTCGATGCTCACACTCGTCACCGGCGCTGCGATCGCGTCGGAGAACAGGTCATCAGCGAAGGCCTGGCCAGCCGCTGGCCCGTGCGCCGCGATTGGTGCCGATAATTTTTCGTCGGCATGCTTTTTTCTCTTGACACTAACGCCTAGGAGCGTTATTTCATCGTCATCAGCACGGCGCTGATACGGGTGCCCCGCCGGATCAGGGGCTGGAGCAAAAAAATGAAGACGATCGCAATCCTCAGCAACGGCACCGAAATCGAGGTCGATATCGACCCCAAGTTCGCGGAATATTATGGCACCGTGCAGGCGGTCATCGAGGCCGCACAGGCGACCGAAACCTACAAGGCCGCCCGCGCCGCCGAGGACGCGCAAATCGAGGTCGTCGTCATCGACGGCGAGGAGATCACCCAATTTTGAGAGGCATCGCCCGCTCCCCTGAAAATGGGGAGCGGGAGTGGGTCATGCTATTGAGACGGGCGCTTTTACGGAGATCGACATGAGCAAACATCGCAACAGGATTGAGCGCCTTGACCAGGTATCACACCTGAGCCGCATGGCTTGGCATACGCCCCGAGGCGCGCAGGCCTTGGGGTATATCCGCCGAGGTGATGATGAGGGCCGCTTGCTGCGCCTCTCATCGGGCGCGTATGTGATCCAGTATCCCGGGGGCGCCATTGGCACGCTCGATCAGCGCAAGGTGCAGGCTCTGCTCGATCAAGAGCCCGGCCATGCAGCACCTTGACTACGCAACCGAGGAGGAGCTGGCAGAGATCGCCGCGCTGCTTGAGCGCAAGCGGGAGGCCGCAGCGGCGCTGGCGCGCATCGCAAACAGGTTGCGCCAGCGCGCGCACATTGCGCGCAAGAAAGGGCAAAACGACTGTGCGCCGGATCAAAACGCTAAGGCGCACCTAAAACCGTCCTTAGCGGCGATTTAAGAAGGCCTAAGAACCCCCTCGCTCGGCTGTTGGGTAGCAGAGCCTAGCTGCGCCGCCCACGGCCATTCTCGGGCTTCTGAGCGCCTCCTGCGATCACAGTCGCAACCTCACGCTGCGAAGTGCGTTTCGGATCACCTCGGCTTCAATCGCCGCTTGGGCCTTGGCCTCATCTTCAGCGGTGCCCGCAGCGAGCGCCGCGCCGAGGCGCGCATGGATCGTCTCGAGCTGCTTGCGCCCGGTCGCGCTGAGGGCCGTTTGATCCTGCGCCAGCGCTTCAGCCAGCGCGCCGAGCCCGGCGAACAGCGGCGCAAAGGCAGCGCTCTTAAGCTCCTTCATCCGCACCGTGCCTGTGCCGCGTCCGGCGCCGCGAATGACGGTTGAAACCTCGTGCACGTCGAGCTTCTTGAGCACCCGCACCCGGCTGTCGCCGCGCACTTGGTAATCAGCATCGATCACCTCGAAGCCGTACGAATACTCCTGCACCGGTCGACCGGTGCCGAGATCAAACAGCAGAGCCTGATGCCAATCGCGCCCGGCCTGTGTGTCCAGATTGAGGTGCATCTCGGCATAGGCGATCTCGCCCTCCTCATAGACGCGGGCCTTGCCGAACGGCATCTGATAGCGATCGTGATGGTGGATCAGCGGCACCCACTGATCGCCCTTCCAGGAGAAGGCGCCAGGGGCATAGGTATCCCCATCATGATCGATCTCGGTCAGACGGGCGATGATCGCAAGGCCCTTGCCGGCCTCGTCCATCTTCTCAATCGTGAGGTTTTTTTGCATCGCAGGCTCCTAAAGGCCGAAGTGGGGGACAAAACTGAGAGTGCAGTTTGGGCGCATGTTTTCGGTCATGATCCGCGCCGCCTCGGCCGAGACGATCTTGCCCGAGCGCGCGATATGGCTGAGCTCGGAGCGCGGCTCGCCGAAGATGCCGTCGAAGGTGACGAGTTCGCCGGCGCCCGCGGCGCGCGCGGTCGCGAGGATCGAGATGTTCTGCGCGAACTGGGTTTCGGTCCGCGCGATCACCCGGGCGCGGGTTTCGGGGTTACCCCAATGCCCACCCTCGACCCGGTTGGCGATGCGGTTGGCCAGCGCAAGGATGCCCTCACCCTCGGCCACGCCTTCCTCGAGCGCCAGGAAGATCGCCTGGCGCGTCTGCGCGGGAACATCGACAAGGCCAGCGCGCCGCCCGCCGGTGGCGAGGATCTCGCGCATCACCGGATCGGGCAGATTGGTGCCAAAGCCCGCCTGCTCGAGCGCGCTCGCCACCTGGCGCGCGATCGCCAGATAGTGGATCTGATAGCGCGACGAGAGGCCTTCCTCCCAGGCCTCGAGATTGAGCAGGTCGATGATCTGCTGCACCAGCTCGGGATCGGGCTCGGCCTTGGTGCCAAGCGCCTTGCCCAGCCGCGGCTCGAGCACCCGCCGTGCCGCACGCTCGGCCTCGTCGCCCCAGTCACCGAAGAGCGTCATGAGATCGGCCGCGAAAGGCTCGGCCTGGCCAAGACCAAGACGATAGATCAGCCGCGCCACCGGCTCGGCGCGGGCGAGAACTTCCGGGCTGGCATCGCGGGCATCAGCGGGCAAATAGGCGTCGAGCGCATGGTCTGGCTCCGCGCCCAGCTCTGCCTGCTTGATACGGCGGGCGCTCTCGGACGGCACATCAATGTCTGGCCGACGTGTGGCTCCGGGATCAGCCAGCGGCACCTCCATCACCGCGATCGGGCGCAGGTAATAGTTGTGCTCCTCGCCAGCCTCACGGCCAGTCTCGGCCAGATAGTCGTGCAGCGTGATCGCCCCGGCCTGGAACTCATGCAGTTTGCGCTCGATCCGCTTGTTCTCGTCCTCCTGCAGCGCCAGCACGGCGCTGGTGTCCCAGCCGATCCGCAGCCCACGCGCCCTGCCGCCGCGTTCAAAATCGGGCAGCAGGCTGCGCTGCAGCTCGTCCGCCAGCGCCCGGCCCAGCGGCAAGACGCCGTTATGCCAAGCCAGCTTGCGCAGTTCCTCCATCGTCGCGCCGACCTTGGTCTGCTGCAGGCCAGCGCCGAAGCCCACCACCGCCGCCGGAATGCCCAGCGCCGCACAAACCCGCTCTTCGGCAACGTCGCGCGCGCCCGAAAGCTCGAGCTGCTGCGGGTTGAAGCCAAACATATTGACCTCGGTTGGCGCCCCCATCACCAGAGTGCCACCACGACCGTCGCCGCTATAGGTTTGGTGAAACCAGGTCTTGGTCGCCTCGACATCGTCAGGCGATGGCATCACACCCCCCTTGGGGCTTATCACCACGCCCGGAACCCCCATATTGCGCAGCAGGCTGGCGACGAAGTTGGCGCTTTCGAGATCGGCGTAGATCTCGCGGATCACGCCGAGCAGCGGTGAGAGGCCGCGGCGCAAATCGCGCGGATTGAGGCCGTGACGGAAGTGCACCACATCGGTTGGGTCGAGGATTGCCCGCCCGCCGGTGCCTGAGAGGTATTCATAGTGCGACAGAAAGGCGCTGCCATCGAGCGGCGCCTGCGGGGCGATCAGCCAGTGAGGCAGATACCAGAGCTCGACGACCCGGCCTACGCCATCGCGCACCTTGAGCCAGTAGGCATTGCCATCGAGGCAATAGCTCAAGACCGTGGCTGACCACAGCGCGATGTCGCCATAAAAGGGGTTGGGATTGCGGATCAGCTCGATGAGCGGGTGATCATCGATCGGTTCTGCCTTCGCGGGGCCGAGCCGGCGCTCGAGCATCAGGCTGGCCTCGGGCAGGGCACGCTGCAGCCACATCACCGGGGCCATCACCACGCTGGCATCGATCATGTCGCCCACCTCGCGGGCATAGTCGAGCCGGGTGCGCCGCAGCAGGCCGCCGAGCAGCGCCGATTGTGTCGGATGGCGCATACGGGTGAGCGAGGAAGTCACCCGCGCCAGCGCCTTGCCGAGAAAATTGCCGATCATGCAGGGATCCAGTCAGGCTCGAGCTCGGAGATCGCCGACCCCTGTCCGGTGCCGGCAAGAGGGCGCCAAGGCATCACCGGCTCGCTCGCGGCGTGCAGCGCGAGCGCCAGCGCCCAGAAGCGGTCGGCGTGGCCATCGGGAGTGCGCTCGGCGGTGAAGCGGATATTCCCGGAGCTGGTCACCTGCTTGGTCACCGAGCGCAGGTCAGACCTGATCTTGGGATCGTGCGGAATGCGCAGGCGCCGGTCCTCCATCGCCCCGCGTACCGGATAGGCCAGCGCCTCCTTGACCTGCGAGGAGAAGTTGACCGCCTCGATCCGGTATTTACCAAACCTGGCCTGGGCATCATCGACCCAGCCGATGCCGAGGCCAGTGTTGTCGATCGCCACCCGCTGGCAGCGCTCGAACCACGGCCAGAGCACCTTTTCCTGCTCGCCCTTCGTCATGCAGCGCAGCGCCTCGACGTGGCGGGTGTAGAACACGTCGCCCAGCCGCTCGAGCACCCACAGGACGGTAAGATCCTTCTTGCGGCCGATATCGACGCCGCCATAAAGCGTGCCGCCCTCGATCTGCCGCCAGTCGCTGCCCTGCGGATATTCTGCCCGAGCGATCAACTCATACTCAAGGAAGGCCGCGTCATCATCGGCCGGTCGGCACATATATTCCTGCTGGAAGCTCTCCTCATCGGCCGCGCCCGAACGGATGAAGTCGAAATACTCGGCCTCGTCCATCGCCTGGATCGGATCGTCATCCGGCAGGGTCTGCTGCAGCTTCCACAGGAAGCCATCGGCGAGCGCATCCTCGAGCGTCACCCGATGCAGGCTGATGCCCTTGGGATTGCCCCCCTCTCGGATCTCGCGCACCAGCTGATTGAAGAAGTTCGCGCTGCCGCGATGCGTGCTGATGACTTCCATCGCGCCGCCCCAGGTGATGCCTGGATATGCGATAGACCAGAGCTTGCGCGGATCTGGATGGAGCGCGAACTCATCGAGGATGCGCCCACCGCGCTTGCCCGCCTGGGCATTGGGGTTCGAGCTCATCGAATTGATCCGACGTCCGCTGGCAAAGCGCAGCACATAGGCGGTCTGGCGATCGCGCGGATCGATCACCTGCTCGCCCAGATCCTCGGCAGCCAGCGCCAAGTGTCCGGCCCACATCTTGCAGTCCTCCAGAAACAGCTGCGCCTGGATATCGTCGCGGCTGCTCACCCACTGGTCGAAGCGTGCGGTGGAAAGCGCGGTGCGCGCGACCGCGGCATAGGCGGTCGCCCAGCTGATCCCGATCTGGCGCGACTTCTCCATCAGCTTCAGGCGGCTTTCGTCGCGGACCCATCGCGCCTGGTAGGGCAGCATGATCGCCTGCGGGTCGGCCGGGATGCGCTTCGCCTTGCCCATCACCCACCCCCCAGAAGCGCCTTGTTGATCGCCGCGATAGCCTCGGGCGACACCCCCTTCTTCTCCAGATTACCTACCTTGGCTGCCGCCTCGGCCAGCCGCGCTTGGACTTCCTGCTCCAGCCGCTCACGATATTCGGCGCTGGTCTTCTGGGCGCTCACCGCGGCCTGCAGCGCGCGGGCGAGCTGCATGATCCCAGACGTGGAAACCTCGCCCTCCTCAAGCACCTCGAAGACGGCGACCTTGAGCATCTCCGCCACGGCCACGGTCACTTCATCGGGAGCGCGCGCCTCCATCGAGCGCGCCAGCTCGCCACCCATGCGCTGGATCTCGTCGAGCCGGCGGAACTGCAGCGCCTTGCGCACGGCGTAGCGGCCCCAGGCGCTCTTGCTGACCGGCGGCAGCCCAAGATCAGCGAGGCGCTCGTTGAACTCGGCAAGGATCACCGCGCTCGGCAGCTTGCGGGCGCGCAGCTGCTCGTTAGCCCAGACAATCGCGCTCTCGGCCTCGTCAGGCAGCCGGTCGATGCTCGACAGATGACCGCGCCCTTCGCGGCGCCGTGCCCGGCGCGCCATCTCAGCCCGCCTCCGCCGGACGCATGATCCCCTCGATCACCCGGCGCTCCTCAAGGTGCTCGCGCCCTGGGGCCTCGAGCCGCGCAAACATCACCTCGCCGCTCTCAATCAGGCTGACAGCACCAAGGTCGGCCAACGCGCGCATCTGGGTGCGGATCCACTCGCGGCTGCGGCGGTAGCCGTAAATGTCGAGCGTGCGCTTCAGCAGCAGGTCGGACAGGCGCCCATCGGGCTGCTCCGCCAGGGCACGCAGCATGGCCAGACGCGCCTCGCGCGCGATCTGCAGGGCAAGCTCGGTAGCCAGGCTCATCGCTCCATCCCCTTGGGCACCACCACCGACATGATCAGGGTGAGATTGCGGTCGATATGATCGACTTTGGCCGCGGTCGCGGCGCTCATCGCGGCGTGCTCGCTCTGACGCTCGGCCTGGGCGCGCAGGCGGCTTTCGAGATCGGGGAGCGCCTTAGCGAGACGCTCGATCGCCTTTTCCATCCGCCTGATCTCGTCCACGCTCGCCACCGCAGCGTCGAACTTGCCGAGCCGCTGCTCGATCTCGCCGACCTTGTCCTGGACGCCTGAGAGTTTGGCATCGAGCGCCACGAACTTGCGCTCGAGCACTGCCGTGCCGACCGGATTTTGCGCCCCGCCGCGCCAAGCCGTGATCACGATCCCGAGGATGATGAAGATGATGATCGCGAGCTCGAGGAAATCACCGCCGGTCATCTGTACCTGGTCCCTTGATCGTTTCCGTCGCACTCGAGAAGGCGCGGGTGATGAAATCCTTGATCTGCTGGCCGAACAGCTCGAGCAGCGAATATCCCGAAAACCCCAGGCCGACCGCCACGACGAAGGCGAACAGCCAACCCGGGCGGCTCTCGATGATCCAAAGCTCCACCACTATCAGCATGATCGCGCTCACCAGCAGGCGCAGCGGCAGGCCGAGGGCCGCCTCGCTGCGCCGGGTGAAAGGCCGCGCCGCGAGCACCCCGATCGCGCCCAGAATGCAGGTCACGATCGGCACCGGCAGGCCCCAAAGATCGACGACGAAGCGCTCTCCAAGCGGCAGGCGCGCCGCAGGGGCCACCGCCGCCAGGGCGAGAGATGGCAGCCAGAGCACCAGAAATTTGGAGAGCGAGAGCGGCTCGGTCACCGGCGCATCTCTCGGCGGCTTTGACAGGTGATGCAGCGCCGCGCAGAAGGCAGAGCCTGCCGCCGCGCCGGATCAATCGCCGCGCCGCATTCGATGCACCAAGGCGCGCCTGGCAGAGCGAGCCGGCTGCGCAGCCGCGCCAGCACCGCATCTTTGGAAAAGCGCTCATAGGCTTCAGCCCGCTCGAGTCCGCGCTCGCCCAGATCAAGTGGCTCGCCCATCAGTGCTTCTCCGCAGGACTGGACTCGATCCGCGCCTGGGCGATCACCCAATCGATCAGCGCATCATGCCGCAGAGCATCCGCGCTGGCGCGCTCGGCCTGCTCGAGTGTGAGACAGACGAGGCCGTAAGGGCAGCTCAGGCCTCTGGGGGGAGGAAGATCGAGATCGCCGGGCGCTCGAGCAGCTCGGTCGGGGGAAGCGGGGGGGGCGGACAGACCAGTTGGGTCGGCACGGCCGGGATCGACGCCGGCGCCTGCGGGTCGCGCCCGCAGCCGCTCAAAACGGGCAGAAACAGCAGCCAGACGGCGGCGATAATCACTGATGATCGCACCAGAAATCTCCTCCTGCTCGGCGCGTACGCGCGCCACATTGGCTTCGGCCCGGCGCTGCGCCTCGGTGCTGGCGGCCCGGAAGGCATCGACCGTGCCCTGATGCGCGGCCTGCTCGGCTGCGAGCGCCGCCCGGGCCCTGGCAAGATCGCCCCGCAACGACGGAATGCTCACCAGCAGCAACCATGCCAGCGCCAGCCCGGTCGCGCTGAGCGCCAGATGCCGCCCATCCCGCAAAATCCACGCAAGCGCGTCTGCAAGGCCCTTCAGGGCCCCCTCGAACACGCCCTTGGCGAGCAGTTTGAGGCCTAGCCACATCAACCTTCCTCCTTGCCTCGGGCGATCACGGCGCGCACCTCATCGCGGATGTCGATCAGCCGCGTTCGCGTCCAGTCGGGCACGCCATTCGGACGGACGCGCTCGTAGAGCACCACCAGCCCATCACTGCTCCATCGGCCATCGAAGAACAGATCACGCTCAGCCTTACGCCGGGATATAATCTCGCGCGGCTGCGCCCAGTTCATGAAGGATCGCCAGGCCTCGGCCTTGTGGCCGATGCGGAACTGGCGCACCCACGTCGCACGACCGATGGCCCCCGTGTTCCAGTGGAACGAGAGCGCTGCAGCCCACTGCGCCTCGGTGAGCGCGTGGCCGTCAAATTCGCGGGCGACTGCCGGCAAATACTGGGTACGCACCAGCCACGCGAACACTTCGATCGCGCGCAGCACGGTGGAGGGCTTGCCGCGATACCGATCGACCTTGTGGCCGCTCGCCTCGGTGACCCCAAAGCCCCACGTCCAAACCCCGACGCTGTCACGATAGGCTTCGAGCACGAGGCCTTCGTGCTCGGCAAGCTCGAGCAGCATCTTCTCGGTGAGGGCTGGCGGCGATGACATGGGCTGGCAATGGGCCAAATCGCCCCACCGCGCGCCCCGGACTCCTGTCCTGTCAGGTGAACAGCTCGCCTTGGCGCGGGTCCCTGAGCCGGGCTCCAGCAGCTCTCAGCGCGGCCCGGCGCCGGCGCACCGTGCGGATCGTGTAGCCGCAGGCCCGGGCGATGTCACGCTCACTGTGTAGGCCGGAAAGCAGCATCGCATCACAGCGCGCCTGCTGGCGGGCAATGAAGCCGGTATCGGCCAGCGGGATCTCGAGGCGGATCCCCCCAAAACCGGCGGTGAAGTGCTCGGCGATCAGCTGGGCCTGCTCCCGTCCGAGCAGACACGAGAGCCAGTGGTCGGGCCCCGGGCGCGGCGGAATATAGACCTGCACTCCCCCCTTGGCCTCGACCAGCTTGCGCGCGGCATCTTCCCCGGCAATGCGGGCGATCTCGTCGAGCACAGGCGGCAGCTGGCGGGCAGGCGGCATCAATTGCGCGGCTCCGCTTCCCACCCCGGATCCCCGCAGCCCGGCTGCTGTGCCAGTGGCAAAGGGTGATGGCAGGCCGCGCATTCGGCCGTCACGCGGCCTACATGCCAGGCCTTGCCGCCACAGGCCGGGCAGCGGTTTGGTTCCCCCGGCCAATAGAGCAGCGGGGCAGGGCGGATAATACGGGCGGGCGCGTTCACCGGGCGGCCTCCCACTGGAAGGCCGCCCGGCGATGGTCAGGCAGCCTTTTCGAGCGTGAATTTGCCCGAGAAAAGCACACTGTTGATCTGGTCCTGCTGTCGCCAGATGAGATCGAGCAGGAAATACAGATTGGACTTATCGACGAGGCCAAGATCGGTGTCTGGCCCCATCGTTGCGAGGAGATCGCACACGCCGCGCAGTGCGTCGGCTGTGTGCGACAACCTTTCGAGGATAGCCTCCGGCTCCTCAGCCATCGAACAGCCCCGGCTGCATCCCGCCCAGCGGGGCTTCGATAAGCCCCTGCGCCACCATCTCGCGCACTGCGGCTTCCAGCTTGGCGCGCGAGTAATTGGTGCGGCGCCACAGCCCTTCGAATGAAAGGCCCTCGGCTGCCGCCTGATAGATGCGGGCATAGATCGGCTTTGCCGTGATCGCATCGTTCCGGATGCCAAGCAGCATCGCGCGCATCTGTTCGAACGCGCGGCGTTCCATCGCAGCGAAGGTGCGGTGCACGATCACCGAAACCTCGGCAGCAACATCCGTCTTGAGGACGCCCGAAAGCGCCACCGCGCCGGCATGAGTGAAGGCCAGCGGCAGGTCGCGGTTGGCCCGGTTTGATAACGCATTTTGCGTTTTCAACGTCTCCATTTCTGCCTGCGAGAGCCGGAACGCAAAGTCTTCCGGAAAGCGCGCCGGGTTGCGCTTCACGGCGGTTCCGATGAGATCGGTTCGGGTCTGATAGGCATCCGCCAGATCGGCGGCGAGCATGAACGGCTCGCGGCCCGGCAGGCGGTGAATGCGGGCGGTCAACCCCGTGATCGACACCAGTTCTTGGGTAGTCATCGTGTTCACCTTTTTTCAGAAGGTCACCCGCAGACGGCGCGGGTTGCCGGGAGCTGAAAACAGGGAACACACCTGCGCGCCTATTCCCCCGAAGGGTCTTGTATTCAGCGCACTCCCGACCCAGGCCGGGTTCGGATGACGGTTGCGGAAAGGGTTGCACCTTTCGGTTCGCCAGCCGGTGTTCGGTGTTTTCAGCACCGCGGCCGGAAATGCCCCCAAAGGCAGAAAATGTCAAATCAGGCGCGTTCATATCACACCTCCCGCTGCGCGCAGCTTTTCGCCCAGCGCCTTGGCGAGCGCGGCGTATCCTTCGGCAGTCACCGGGCCTTCGCGGCCCAGCTCGATCCCGCACAGCCGGAACGCCGCGAGATCGAGGCTCCAGTCGGCGGGCACTTCGCCGCTCGCCTTCAGCTTGGCGAGGATCGCCTCGCACAGCCCTTCGTGCAGGGCGCGCACCGAAAGGTTGTTGCCATCCGGCCCGGTCTGCGCCCAGCCGTTACGCTCGGCCATCGCCTTCAAGGCCTCGATCAGCCGGTAGCCTTGGCGCTGATTGGCCCAGACCAGCCGCTCGCAGCCGAGCTGGCGCTTGGCGAAGGCCTCCAGCGCGCGCTCATCGGGCGATCGCACCGCGCCGAGGTGATAGAGGCTGATCCACAGCGCGCGCGCCTTGCGCGCCATCGGATGCTGCGCGGCGCGGCTCGAAGCCCTGGCAGGCAGCGGCTTGAAGCCGAGCGACTGGAGGCGCTTCAAGGCGCGCTCCAGCTCACTCTCGGTGCAATCGGCCGCGCTGGTGTGGCCGGTTTCATCGAGCATGATCTGGCGATAATCATCCTCGGCCAGGCGCAGCTGTGCGCGCGCGACGTGGATCTTCGCCAGCATCGCCCGGCGATGGCTGGAAGCGTGATCGAAACGCGCCTTCGTGGCTGGGGCAGTCATCAGTTCTCTCCCGTAATTGCTGCCAGGCCCAGCGCCAGCGCAGCAAACAGCGCCAGCACCAGCAGCGTGCCGAGCCCGTCCTTGAGTGCGCTGCCCGGCCCGTGCGCCGCATCAAAAGCGCGGGCCGCCGCACGGATGGTGGCGAGCAAGGTCACGTCCGGATCCACTTGGTGGCGCGATACATCTGCGCCTCGCGCAGATCCGACAGCGAAAGGCCTCGGTCCTCGGCTGCAGCCAGCATCGATCCGCTTTCAATCAGCTGCTGGCACTCGCCAAGGCCGCCGCTGTCTGGGGTCAACGCGATCTTTTCCAGATAGGTGCGAATTTCGGGCTGTTCGATGCCCCAGGCATCGCAGAAGGCGCGCACATCTGCCCGCACCGGCACACGCTGTGTGTGCCGCATCGCGATCCGGCGATTGAGCCGCGCGAACTGGTCACGGTGGCGCCCGGTCTCGATCCGGGCGAGCAGTTCCTCGTTGCCGAGCAGGCAGATCCCCAGCCCGGTCTCATCGTGCCAGCTGCGGATCTCCTCGATTGCCTCGATGCTGAGATAGTTGGCCTCGTCCACCACCAGCAGCGCCTTGCGCCCCCTCACCCTCTCCAGCACCACCCGCGAGGCATCGGCCGATGGAACCCGGCGCGGCTCGAGCCCGAGCGCGCGGTGCACCTCCATCAGCATGGCGTTAAGGCTCGAGCAGCTCGGCTTCATCGTGGCGATGTAGGTGGGTTGCGCCCTCTCGGCATATTCGCGCAACGTCATGGTTTTGCCTGTGCCCGGCCCGGTCGCAGCGACCGTGACCCTGCCCATGTGTGCAACCTCGAGCAGCATCATCAGCCGGCGTGAGGTTTCCGTCTCGAAATATCCCGGATTGCGGGGAAGCGCCTGCTGGCGCTTGATCTGCATCTCCACCGACTGGCGGAACAGGAAGACCTTTCGGGCGATGTTCTCGTTGTTGCCCTGATAGTTGCCCTTGCAGAACGGCTGAAGCGTGCCGGAAGGGATGCCGGTTTCCTTCCAGAGCTGGCTCCAGGAGATCGGCGGGTCGAAACTGTTCCGATAGCCGATGAGCCATAGCCGCATTTCCTCGACATCGACCGGCAGCGTGGTGACGTTGATCATCGTTCCTCCTCTTCCTGCAGTCAGCTCTTGCCCGCGGCGATCCTGGCGAGGCCCAGACGCATCCGGTCGATCGGCAGCACCTCGGCGCCTTCAGTGCTTTCTCGCGCAGACGATCGGCGGGCTGGGGCAGCCGGATGGCGCAGCGGACGGATGGCGCCCGCTTTGGGCACAGGCGCAGCGCCCTTGGGCAGTTGGAGAGCGGCGATCTCCTCTGGCGCGAGCAGCGCCTCGGCCTCGGCGAGAGCCTTGGCGCGCTTGCGATATTCGCTCTCTCGCCGGGCAGCCGCCTTGGCCCCGGCAGCATCGGAAAACCCGCTATCGGCGATCAGCTGCGCGGCGGTGAGATAGCGCCCCTCGAGATCGTAGACGTGGATGTCGCTGTGCAGCTGGTCTGGATCGAATCGCACCGTCACGCGCTCTCCGCGCCGGGCAGACAGTTCCGGATGCCAATAGCGGTTGCCGAAGAGTTCGATCTCGCCAGTCTGGCGGTTGATCAGCCGGTTTTCTGCGGCCAGCAGAGCGAGGCGCAGCTGTTCAGGGGTAGCCTTGGGGATCGGCGAGCGCGCGTAGCTCTCGGCGAAGACCTGGTCGAAGCTGCGCCCGCGCGCGGTTTCGGTCCGCCGCCCGGATTTGGCGTTGTGCCGCGCGATGCCATCGTCCACCAGGGCCCTGAATGCCTCCCAATCGAGCGCGCGCGAGCCGTAATTTTCCGGCTTCGCCATCGGATTGCTGCCGGTGTAAGCGCCCTCGCACAGCGGATGGCGCGCGATCCGATCGCACAGATCCTTGAAACCGCGCTCGATCGGCTTGGACTGGCCGCGAAACGGCAGCGCCCAGTGGATGCGAACGCCAAGGCCGGTGAGCAGGCCCATCGGTTCCTCGGGTTTGATCTTGAAGCGAAACCGGCTTTTCGCCCCGCCGGTGATCCATTTGGAGGCAAAGGCGCGGCCATTGTCGAGCACGCAATGCGCCGGGATGCCGAAATTCCCGAACACATCGGCAAAGGCGAGCCGCGTCTGGACGGCGCTTTCCTCCCCGCCCAGCCGCCAGCCGAGGATCTTGCGGCTGTAAATGTCCTGTATCGCCACCAGGATCGGGCGGATCACCCGGCCATCTGGCAGCTTTACGAAAACGTCGAACTTGTGGCCGTCAATGTTCACCCATTCGAGCGCGCTCAGCTCGGCCACGCTGCGGCGCTGGGCGGGGATCGAACGGCGCAGGGCTTCCTCGCCCTCGCGCTTGAGACGGATCACTTCGGCCGGCACCTCGCGTTCCAACCGCCGTCTGAAGGTGCGCTCAGAAGGCATTGAGAGGCCTCTTTGCGCCGCAATTTCGCTGACCCGCTCATAGCAGCTCGTCAGCGTCGGGGCCGATGGGCGCAGGAAATCCGAACGGAACAGCTGCCACAGATCGGGGTGGATTTCGGCCTCGATCCCGCCGCCGCGCCGGCGCGGGGCGAGAGCTGGTAGCCAGTCGGCACGCGGCAGGGCCTCGACCGCGCGGCGCCAGTTCCACACCGTCGCGGGGCTGATCCCGCGATCATGCGCGACTTGCGCAACCGCCACCGAGCGCGCGCTCCCTGCTTCTTCAAGAAGATCAATCTCATCGAGGATGGCCAGCCGCTGCGCCGCCTCGTCCTTCACGCGCTGCGACTGGGCCTCGAACCATGCCCAGGCGTTCTGCTCGGAGTGTGCCTCGGCGAGCTGCGGGCGGATAATCCCGCGCCGCGCCAGCGCGATCTGCGCCTCACCGGGAAGCGCGCGGAAATGATACTCGATACCGCCGCCGCGCCCGGCCCGCTTGCGCGCCAGCGGACGACCGTCTGCGCCAAGGCGCAGGCCCCAGCGCTCGGCCTCGGCACGGCGATTGATCGCGCGCTTGGTCTCGGGCAGGCCTGGCAGCCGCAGCTCGGCCAGCTCGGCCGCGGTGAACCAGATATCGTCGCTCTTTCTGCTCTTCACCGCCCCGCCTCCCGGATCGCCGGCGCACCGGAGCGTAGCGCCCGGATTTCGGCCTCGATCCGCTGCTTGAGATGCTGCAGGTGGCCGAGCCGGGCGGTCTTGACCTCCTCGCCCACCAGCAGCGCCGCGCCGATCTCCCTGAGGATCGGGTCGAGCAGGTCCTGCCGATCGGTCACCGCCAGCAGCGCCAGGAGCCGCGAGGCGGGCACCTTGTGATCGCTGCGCGCCGGGCTCGAATAGGCGTCGAGCATGGCCCGGCTTACTGGCTCGTCGAGCAGCACGCTGATCTCCGCAGCGATGACCTCGCGCGGGCGCGGATCACTGGCCAGCACCGTGCCGACCATGGCATTGATCCGCCGCTCGAGACCGGCAAGACCAGCCACCTCCTTGCGCGGCGCCGGAACCGCGAAATCAAAGGCGATCTGGTCAGGATGCGGCTTAGCTTTGGGCATCTCGGCCCTCGCGAAAATCGAACCGCGCCAGCGACATGCGCTGTGGCCTGTGCCCGCGCGGCAGAACCGTGACTATGCGCGGCCCGTCGAGCACCAACCGTTGCCCGCCGCCAAGGCGCACGAAGGGTGCGCCGATCTCGATCGCACGGCGCACCGCCGGGCAATCGATGGCGCGGGCGATCTCCTCCTCGGACAGGGTGGCGACCCGCTGCTGATAGCGCAGGATCGCATGACGGGTGAGGAAGGGCTCGGCCGCCATAGCGTCAATCCCGCATCATCCATGGCGCATCAAAGCGCTCGAAAGCGGCCTGCCCCGGCCGCGAATGGGGTTGCATTGCCGCTTTGCCCGGCTTGAGGTCGAGCGGTGGCAGCGCTGAGGTGAGCCCGCGCCGCGCCATCCGCGCCCGGTGCCGCTCGCGCTGCTCCACTGCCAGCATCCACGCCTCGGCCTCGCGCGGGGTGACGCCGAGCTCGAGTGCCAACTGGAACACCTTGCGATGATGGCGGTAATATTCCGCCTTTGAGGCAAAGCGCTTCATCAGCCTCTCTCCTCTTTTTCGTTGCCAAGCAGCGCCTGGCGCACAATCAGGCCGAAATTTCCGACACAGCAGCCCATCCCTGGGCCTTTGCCGATCCAGCCGACGAGGCCGAGCGACCGCAGCACTGCAGCTTCGGGGCAATCCGCCACCCGCCAAGTCCCGGCGTAGGGCTGCTTGCTGCTGATCCAGGCCTGGCGCAGCACCTCGGCCGCCTCCGGGTAAACCGTAAGCAGGGTGTCTGCGACATCGCCCGGGTCAGGCAGATCGCGCACCATCGCCTTCAGCGCATCGCGTCGCGCCCGCTCGAGCTCCCGCTTGCTCGCGCGGCAAGCAGCGAGGTGCATTTTCTGGGCAAGCTCCGCCTCGCTGCGCTGCGCAGCGCACAGCTCATCCCATTCGTTATGCGGAGCCTGATAGCCCATCCCCATCAGCCTCCCCCTCCCAGGCGCACGAGATAGAGCGGCGCACCGTCAGGAGCCCGCGGTATTGCGATTGGCACCACCACCTCGATCGCGCGGGCGCGGCAGGTCAGCCGCCGCAGCATTCCTGCGGCTTCGAGCTTAGCCAGCATTCTCCAGACCGTGGCCTTGCTCACGCCGGACAACCCGATCCCGGCTGCGATCTCAGCCAAGCTGGGCCCATAGCCCCGGGCCGCCTGCCAGCCTTGCACGAAGCGCAGCAGATCGGCTTCCCGTTCGCTCAAACCACTCACGACAGCGCCTCCAGCAGCCGCGCCAGCCACCATGCCGCGCCGGGCAGGGTCAGAGCCGCAACCAGCGCGGCCGCGGCACATTCGATCAGCCGATCACGCATCGCCCAGCTCCTCGTTGAGCCGATCCCGAAGCTGGCGCTTCAGGTCGGGCGTAAGCACGCCGATGAATTGTGGGATGAACTGGCGCTTCTGCGCGATGGTGAGCCGCGACCATCCGCCCAAAATCGCATTGACGTGCTTTTGGTGCGGCGGCGGGGGAGCGCTCGGCCCGGGCCACCCCAGCCCCGCCGCAGCCTTCGCCTCTTCTACCCCGATCCGCGGATCGGCAATCAGCCGCGCGATCACCTCGCGCCGCAACGCCTCGTCCACGATCTGCGCGATGGCTTTGAGCTGGCGCGCGTTTTCGCCCACGATCGGATGCTGCGACAGCGGCGCCACCAGCTCGGGAAACGGCGCGATCACCTGGCGATAAAGCGCAAGGTCGTAGTGGATCGCACGGCGCGACAGGCCGAGCGCCTCGCCCACCGCATCCTCCCAGCCATATACGTGTGCAATCGTTGCACACGTATCGTCGGCCTCTTCGGCGAGCGCCTGATCGAGCCGGATTTCGCCCCGCTTCACCCGCGCCCAGCGCGCCTTGATCGCCAGCTGGTGCTGCGACAGGCTGCCATGTTCGCGCGCCAGCCGCGCCTGCGCCGCCTCCACCAGCGCCGCGGTGAACTTCGCCCGCTCGATCGGGCCGAGGGGCCGCCGATGCAGGTTCTCCGAGGCCTCGAGCTCGGCCAGATCCTCGGCCCGCCCCTTGACCTCGATCGCCAGCACGTGCAGCCCCTCGGCCTTGGCCCCGGCCAGCCGGTGCATCCCCGTCACCAGCCGCCACGGCTTGCCGCCCTCGGCCTTCACCTCCTCGGGCCTCTTGCTCGCCGCGATCCGCACCACCTTGATCGGATCGCGCTGGCCATCCACCGCCATCAGCCGCCCCAGCGCCGCCGCCTTGTCCGGGTGAAACAGCCCGATCCGCTCGCCCACCACGATATCGCTGGGGTCGAGCGCCATCACCGCCGCGCCCGCGCGCACCGCCGGCCTCGCGCCACCGCTCATTTCGCCTCTCCACTTAGACGATGAGGCCGCTCCCAGGCCGCGCTATCCACCGCGCCAGCCTCGCCGGAGAACAACCCATGCCGAATGCCGATCTCGATCCGCTCCAGCAGCTTGCCGATCAGCTCTACGCCCTGCAGCAGCTCGTGCTCGCGCAGGGCCTGGCGCTCGCGCGCCGCGATCGCGCCGCCGCCGAAACCGCCATGCTCATCGCCGCCGGCCAGGCCGATGCCCTGCTCGCCGCCGGTCGCCCCATCGCCGCCCATCGCCTCGCGCGACTGGTCGAGGAGCTGCGCGAGTGTCTGGATTGATCTGCGCGCCTGCCCCAGCGCCGCGCGCACGCGCAGCCGCCGCACCATCAGCTTCGCCAGCTCTGCGTCGGCAAGGCCGGCGTCCCGCATCACCCGCGCGCTCATGCCGCCGCCTTTCCGCGGCTCGCCAGCCGCTCGGCATCCTCCGCCTCGATCTCGGCGAGCGCCCGATAAAGCGCTTCGATCGAATGGAGGTTCGCCCCCACAGGGTCAGGATTGCGCGGCGTTTTGCGCCACTTGAAGAAGGTTGCCGGATGAATGCCTGCCCTGCGGCAGAGCTGGGCGAGCGGGACCCGCGCGGCCTTCGCCCGCCGCTCGATGTCCCGGATGATGGCCTGCTGTTCCATGGTGAGGGTGGTAACTGCAAAAATGCAGCCATGCAACTGCATTTTTGCAGTTATGATTGCAGTCGTGAGCTTGATACCTGCTGACCATGGAGGAGCGTGAGGCGGACAGAGAGCTGGTGCTCGCACTCAAGGCCTACGCGGGCACGGATTTGGCCAGCATCGCGCGCAAGGCCGGCATTGCCCCATCGACGCTTCAACGCCCTGCCAACGGCACTGCCACCACCCGCCTCAGCCTCAGCACCATTGAAAAGCTCAGGAAGGCCTATCCCCACTTCCCGGGCTGGTCGGCCTTGCTGCCCAGCGCCCGCGACATCGCCGATGAGGCTGAGGCCGCCCCCGACGAGCTCGTCGCCGTGCCCGAGCTCGATCTCGCCTACGGCATGGGCGCCGCCTATGCCGATCTGCCCGTGACCGCCCAGATCCACCACTTCCCCCGCGCCTGGCTGCGCCGCTACACCCGCTCATCGCCTGATCGCCTCTATTTCGCCCAAGGCATCGGTGACAGCATGGAGCCCACCCTCCACGATGGCGATCTCCTGCTCATCGACACCGCCCAGAACCGCCTCACCGCGGCCGAGCGCATCTGGGCCATGGCCTATGCCGATTGCCTGATGATCAAACGCCTGCGCCCTGTGCCCGAGGCGCGGATCGAGGTATGGAGCGACAACCGCCACATCGCCCCTTTCACCGCCGTCCAGGACGAGATCCGCATCATCGGCCGCATCATCGCCGTCCAGAGGAAGCTATGACCCGCCCACTTCTCGCTACCGCCACCATCCTTTGCGTTGCTGCCCTGGGCACCGGTGCGTGGTTTGTGAACGAGTGGCACACCTGCCGTGAGCTCGAGGATCGCTTGTTCACCCTGATCGAGGGTTATCGCCGCAATGTCGAGGCATCAGCTCTGGCTTCAGCGGTTGGCGTCGAGATTGACCGGAATGAGCAACAAGAGCTGCGCGAGATGAGCCTCGATCTGCAGGAACGCCTCCTGACCTACATCTACAAGCGCTGCGGGGCTGATGCTGGTGACCGTGCCGCCGCTCTTGCTCGCGAGACCTTAGGAAGGGGATATTGAGCGGGGGAAATTTGCGCCCACTTTCATCAGTGTAAGTAAGCCCCCGAATGCAAGCTAAGCGATTGTATGATTGGGCAAATATCGGCCTTCGCCAATTTCTTGGCGAAGCGCCCACTTCTGTCCCACTTCCATGCCTCTGAAGAGCCCCTTAAGGCGCCTCAAACAGCCCGTTAAGGGCCCTTTTGAAGCCCCGAAAACCGCAGATTTCCGCCATTAAGAAGCTCTAAGAAGGTGACCCTCTTAAAACCCCCTCACTCTAACCTGTCCTGGCAAATCAGTGTCTAAATCGCCCTTTTCTCTAGACACAGCTTTTCCCGCTCGGCCAGACCATGAGCGAGACACAAACCCAACGAATTTTAGGCACTTACTGAACCGCCAAACCCCGCCAAATCCCGCAAAATCCCGGATCGCAGCACTCTAAAACCTCTTGTCAACTTACAGTGGGTCTCGGACTTCACCTACGTCGCGACGTGGGCGGGCTTCGTTTACGTGGCGTTGGCTGCGCCGCCCTTCGGGTCGTGATCGACGTCTACGCCCGCTATATCGTTGGCTGGCGGGTGAGCAGGACGGCGCATGCCAGCTTCGTGCTCGATGCCCTCGAGCAGGCGATCCATGACCGGCGGCCTGTCCATCGCGGCGGGTTGATCCACCACAGCGACCGCGGCAGCCAATACGTCTCGATCAAGTATACCGAACGCCTTGCCGAGGCCGGGATCGAGCCGTCGGTCGGCAGCGTTGGCGACAGCTATGACAACGCCTTGGCCGAAACGATCAACGGCCTCTACAAGGCCGAGGTGATCCATCGGCGAGGCCCGTGGCGCTCATTTGAGGCCGTGGAATACGCCACGCTCGAATGGGTGGACTGGTTCAACAATCGCCGACTGCTCGAGCCTATCGGCAATATCCCGCCTGCTGAGGCCGAAGAACGCTACTACGCCATGCTGGACGAAACACCCATGGCAGCATAATTTGAAAAAACTGGCCTCCGACAATCCCGGGGCGGTTCACTTCAGCACAGGGTGCCTGTCTTGTGGATAACCCCGGTTCTTATTTTCGCGCTGAAGGTGGGGGTATTGACAGGGGTATAATTTACAAGATTGATGCAGCATATGATTTATAATCAAAGTGTTAGATCTTAAGATTGAATGTCTCCGTCTCCGCCACTGCCGCCCCGGCAGCCCCTTTCAATCAGAATTGATCGCCCCCCGCGCCGAGGTTCAGCCGCGCGCGGCCAGGCTTTGCATGCGCATGAGATAGCGCGCCAGCACGTCGATCTCGAGGTTGACCTTGTCGCCCTCGGCCAGCGCGCCCAGCGTCGTCACTGCGGCGGTGTGGGGGATGATGTTGAGCAGGAAGTCGCAGGCGCCATCGGCCCGGTCGCGCACGTCGTTGACGGTGAGCGAGACGCCATCGACGGTGATCGAACCCTTCTCGGCGATGAAGGGGGCCAGTTCCGCCCGGGCGCGGATCGCCACCTGCCAGCTGTCGCCCGCGCGCGCCACCATCACCACCTCGCCGACCGAATCGACATGGCCGGTGACGATATGCCCGCCAAGTTCATCGCCGAGCCTGAGCGAGGGTTCGAGATTGAGCCGTGCCCCCACCTGCCAGCGGCCCGGCACGGTGCGGCTGATGGTTTCCCGCGAGAGATCGACCGCAAACCAGGCATCGCCCGGCGTGCCGCCGCGGTCAACAACGGTGAGGCACACCCCCGAACAGGCGATCGAGGCGCCGATCTCGATCCGCGCCGGATCGAGCGGGGCGGCGATGCGCAGCCTCAGATCGCCGCGCTGCTCGGCGGCGGTGATGGTGCCGATGGCGGTGACGATGCCGGTGAACATGAGCCTCAAAGTCCTCTAGCTGCGCGCGCGCCAATAGGCGGCGAAGCTGTCGCTGCCAAGTTCGCGCCGCTCGGCAAGCCGCCAGCGCCCGTGTGCGGCCTCCAGATCGGCAAGGCCCAGCGCGCCGAGGCTGCGCCGCCCCTCGCCGCCGATCAGGATCGGGGCGGTGTAGAGGTGAAGCTCATCGACGAGGTCGGCGGCGAGAAAGGCCGCCGCGGTCTCGGCCCCGCCCTCGACATAGAGATAGAGCACCCCGGCAAGGTCGGCGATCGCTGCGGGCGTGGGGATCGCGGTGACGCCCGCGGGCGCGGCCCCGCGCGTGAGCACCACCCGCTGCGGGCTGCGCGCCGCGAGCCCGGGCAGGCGCACATCGAGCCGCGGCGCGTCCTGGCGCCAGGTGCCGCCGCCCACGAGGATCGCATCCTGGCGCGCGCGCTGGGCGTGGACATGGGCGCGCGCCTGCGGCCCGGTGATCCAGCGGCTGGTGCCATCGGCAAGCGCGATGCAGCCATCGAGCGACATGGCAAGCTTCAAGGTGACATGGGGGCGCCCCAGCCGCTGGCGGGCCAGAAAGCCGGCAAGGCTGGTGGCGGAAGCGGCATCATCGAGCAGGCGCACCGCGATCCCCGCCGCCTCGAGCCGCTCGATGCCGCGCCCGGCGGTGCGCGGGTCGGGATCGCGCTGGCCGATCACCACCCGCGCTGGCTGCGCCGCGGCGATGAGATCGGCGCAGGCCGGGCCGCGCGGCGAGGCATGGGCGCAGGGCTCGAGCGTGACATAGAGCGTCGCCCCGGCAAGAACTTCGGGCGCAAGGCCCGCGAGCGCCACCGCCTCGGCATGGGGGCGCCCGCCCGGCTGGGTCAGCCCGCGCGCGACGAGCCGGCCCGCGTGCACCACCAGCGCCGCCACCCCCGGATTGGGGCGGGCAAGCGGGCGGGCGCGCGCGGCCAGCCGGGCCGCGGCGGCCATCCAGGCGCTGTCAGAAGGCATCTCGGGCGCTTCTATGGGGCCGCGCCTTGCGCCTTGGCGGCGCGGGTGGCGGCGGCAGCCTCGGCAAGCGCCTTGCGCTCGGCGGCCTCGGCGGCTTCGCGCGCGGCGCGCTCGGCCTCGGCCTTGCGCTCGATCGCATCGACATCCATCCCCGTCGCCCGGCCCAACGCCTTGTACATCTCGCGCTTTTGCCGGGCGATGCGCGCCTCCTCGGCCGCGCGCAGATCCTTGATCGCCTGGTTGGCGCGGTTCTCGGCGAGGATCTCGGCATCGCTGCGCGCCGCCTCGAGCGTGGTGATATAGGTCACCTTGGGCCGCTCCGGCTCGCCATAGACGGTGGTGCCCGTCACCCCCCAATAGAGCATCCCTGCGACCGGCAGGGTGGAAAGCCCAAGGATCGGCCAGCGATAGGGATGCGGGCGGCGGATCTCGTTCCAGAAATCGGCCAAACCGGCTGCCGGGTTGTAGCGGGTGGGGATGCGCATGGCCCCCTTATAGGCATGGCCCCGGCGCTGGCCAAGGGCGCGGGGTCAAACCCGTCGCGCGCCCGCCTAGGTCCTGTCTGCATTCATCTGAACCAATCGAGTGCTGAGATGAGGAAGACAAAGCCCATGAAGCTGGTCAGCGTCTTCTCGCAGCGCAGGGCGATCCTGCGGAAGCGTTTGATCCGCTGGAAGAAGTTTTCGACCTTGTGGCGTTCTGCATAGAGGTCGGGGTCGAGGGGCGGCTTG
>Ga0209911_100139_pt1 | contig 38075 bp, 34 predicted proteins | sample FECB21metaG_FD_188301 | JGI IMG/M metagenome (GOLD analysis project Ga0209911, IMG submission 188301) | Cyanobacterial communities from the Joint Genome Institute, California, USA - FECB-21 (SPAdes) (version 2) | ecosystem: Environmental > Aquatic > Thermal springs > Hot (42-90C) > Microbial mats...
TTCTCAAGAGTTAAACGTAATTTCAAGGTTATAGCCAATGATTTTAGTTCTAAAACCAAAAAAATAGGCTTAATCTAAAAAACCTACCCTTGAAAGCATCCCCCCATCCCCTTGTCCCCCCATCCCCTTGTCTCCTTGTCCCCCCATCCCCTTGTCCCCCCATCCCCCCATCCCCTTGTCTCCTTGTCCCCCCATCCCCTTGTCTCCCCATCCCCCCAAATGAACGAATTTGAAAGCTATTTATTTGATTTACAAGGATTTTTAGTTGTTGAAGATGTTCTTAGCAACGAAGAAATTGCTGTTTTGAAGGAATTGGTAGACGAGCAAGTTGCCATCAAAAATCAACCAGAAGCAACTAAATTGCGGTTTGATAGTTTGCTTTCCTGGGGGAAACCTTTGCGAAATTTGATCGATAACCCCCGAATTACTCCTTATTTATCCGAGTTATTAGGAGGAAAATTTCGTTTAGACCACGATTATCTTCATATTATCCGTCAAGGTCAAGGTCCCATTGGCTGTTATTTGCACGGTGGGGGAACTCCCTACGATCCAACCCAGTATTACTCATTCCGCAATGGTGGAATATACAATGGTTTGCTAGCAGTTGCTTACGAATTAAATGATGTACATCCTGGTGATGGGGGATTTGCTTGTATTCCCGGTAGTCACAAAAGTAATTTACCCTGTCCCCAATCATGGCTTAATTTAGAACTGCCCAAAAATTTGTCCCAAAATTGCGTAAAATCAGTTACCGTAAAAGCTGGAAGTGCCATTATATTTACTGAAGCCTTAACTCACGGAACACTTCCTTGGCAAGGAAAAACCGAGCGTAGAACATTATTTTACAAATATTCTCCTTATTCATATGCATGGTTGAGAAACTACTATAATCCCGACGATTTTACAGATTTAACCTCATCGCAACGAGAAATCCTCAAAACACCCGGAGTTTACCCTTGAAAAGAGTTAGGAGTTAGGAGTTAGGAGTGAAGAGTTTTAGAAGTCGGGTTTTTAGGTTAAATATCTCTTAGAAAAGACAATCATTGTAAAAACCCGACTTCTTACCCCCAAAGGTTAAAGATCAAAGGTTAGAGGTTAAAGGTTAAAGTTTAGAGGTTGGAGGTTGGTAATCAACAACTGTCAACTGTCAATTGTCAACTGTCAACTGTCAACTCACTCCTAGTCAGATGTTTTTCCATTGCGTAATTAATGAAACTTTCTCCTCTACACTCTACTTGTTGTTCTTTAATAACAGAGAAACCCATACGCTGAAAAAACGGTTTTGCGGTAATACTGGCTTCGGTATATAAACGATGTATTTCTAATTCGTCAGCTTTTGCTTCAATTGCATAGTAAATTTTACGACCTACACCCATTCGCTGGTAATCTTTATGACAGTAAAAACAATCTATATGTCCGTCAGCTTCTAATTCGCCAAAACCTGCAATTGTACCGTTATCATCGGCTACATAAGTGAATTTTTGCGAACAAACATTTATCCAATCTCGAAAATAAATATCATCTGGAGCCCATGCTTTAACTTGCAAAAGTGAGTAATCGCTAATATTAACTTCACGTACTGTTTGATGAAATAATCTGGCGATTTGTTCAGCATCTTGTTGATTAAATAATCGTATTTTAATTGAATTTGGGGATTGTTTATGAGTCATGAATAGTTGACAGTTGACAGTTGATAGTTACTTATTATCCATTGTAAATTACCCATTACCAATTACCAATTACCAATTACTCATTACCAATTACCCAAATAAAAAATCCCAAACAACTTTAAGTTGAGAGGGATTTATATATTATGAATTATGGCAAATTCTAGCAAAAATATTGTAAAAATATTAGTTATTTACAGAGTGCCATCTGATGTATTGTATTTCTGCCCAAGCTTGATTTTGGTGGAAAATTTGGGCAATTTTTGACCATGTTGTCCGTGAAGTATTAGCAAGATCATATTTTTTTAAATCGCCAAATTTGCAGAACATTTTATATGACCAAGTTGGCTCGTATCCCATGAATCTTGCTATTGCAATCCAGTCTGCTAATGAAAATAATGAAATATCAATTTCGGATTTATTCTTCAAGTCATCGGAACTGATAGTCTTAGCTAATAACATGGCATTCCTATTAAAAAATTATTGTCTACAAACAACCAGAAATATATAGAAGTAGGATTACTTTTTTGGTTGCGAAAAATAAAATCCACCTCGGTTTTCACATATTTATATTGAAATGTCAAGTAAATTTAAATGCAATTTTTGCAAAATATTAAGTTGTCGCACATTTAATTTCTATTTTTCTAGCGGGCAGGATGCCCGCACTACAATATTTTCAAATTTTTGGGACATACAATGAACGCTGCACATCAGCTTACTACGCATTCAACCATACTACAACTATTGATTACACACCCGCGATCATTCGCTGACGGTGGGTTTTGATTTCTTGATTTTTTTTGGGAATAATCAACATGGTATTACAGCCCAGAATACAATTAATCAGAAATTATGAGAGCATTATTTCCCCAACATCAGAAAATCTACCTCCGTCTACGTATTGTATTTTGTGGCGTTTTATGCATATTATTAATCTTAATTCCAGTATTTTCAGTTCGCGGTCAGGGAACTTCAAAGCAAGCGATTGACCAACTTAAGCAACAGCGAAAACAGATTCAGCAAACTCATCAAACTACGGTTGAAGAAAAAAATCGTTTAAATAATTTGCAGCAAGAAGCCGAAAAACGTCTTGATGGTTTACAGGAGAATTTACGAACAACTGATAGTCAAATTCAAGACAGTGAGAAGCGTTTGCAAATTGCAACTCAACGTCTCCAAGAGTTACAAGCAGATTTAGCAGCAGCAGAAATATCCTATGCACAACGTCAGAAATCAACTATTGCTAGACTTAAATTTTTGCAACGTTCCGCTACTAGTCAAGGGTGGGCTGTTTTATTACAAAGCCGTAATTTAAATGATTTTCTCAGTCGTCGTCGTAATTTAAAGTTGGTTTATCAAGCCGATCAGAAAGTTCTCGCAGAGTTAACCCAGGAAGCTAATCGAATAATCAAACAAAAAACTGATATTGAAGGGAAAAAGAACGAAATTGCCTTGATTAGACAGCAATTACTCGCACAGAAAGCAGATTATCAAGGTCAATCAGAATTACAAACCGAATTAGTAGAGCGTTTAAATAGCGATCGCCTTGCATTAGATGCAGCTAGAATCCAATTAGAGAAAGATTCGCAATCGATCGCAATCTTGATTAATCAAAAAGTTGCAGAACAACAAGCCATCGTAGCAGCAGCTAAAGCCCGTAGTCAACAAAGAGACTTCGTGCGTGGAAGTGGTATCATGGCATTGCCCAGCGATGGTTACATTAGCAGTCCTTACGGTTGGCGATCGCACCCACTTCTTGGTTATCGTCGTTTACATACTGGTATGGATTTTGCTGCCGGTTATGGTAGTACAATTCGCGCCGCCGATTCGGGAACTGTTATCTATTCTGGTTGGTACGGTGGTTACGGCAAAACTGTAATTATCAACCACGGTAAAGGAATTACCACGCTTTATGGACATAGTAGCCAATTATACGCGCAAGAAGGAGAAAGCGTCAAGCGAGGACAAGCCATATCCGCAATCGGTTCTACAGGTTTATCAACAGGCCCTCATTTACACTTTGAAGTCAGGAAAAACGGCACCCCAGTAAATCCCGCAGATTATCTTTAATAGAATTAGTTGACAGTTGTTGATTATCAACCTTTGACCTTTAACAGGTTTTCCAGTATTTACATTAGGTTGCAAAGTAACTATTTAATGCAATTCATGAATATAAATACTAAGTATTACTGAGATAAGTAATATTTTTTGAGGATGAATAGTCGTTTGTCAAGAAAGCAAATAAAAGGTATACTTATATTGCGAGGGCGCGTAGCTCAGTGGATAGAGCGGCAGATTCCGGTTCTGTAGGTCGGGGGTTCAAATCCCTCCGCGCTCGTTTTTTACAAATATTCATGATGTTCAAGCTCAGGGTTGGAGTTTAAATGTCGTCGGATTGCTATATGTTTTTTATAGTTAAACAGCCCAAAATCAGGAATGATCGATCATAAAAAAAGTTTCAAATTACCAATGCCACCTGCATATCTGCTCGTATCCCACGGAAGTAAAGATCCACGTCCTCAAGTTGCGATGGAAGAATTAGCGATAAATTTACAAGATAAGTTGACTGACTCGAATAGTCAATCAAGATATGTCAAATATATAAATACAGCTTACTTAGAACTACATCCCCAACCGCTACACCAACAGATTATAGATTTTAGTAGAAAACTGATTGCTGACGGATGCCGTTATTTAAAGATAGTACCTTTATTTTTACTGCCAGGAGTTCACGTTACCGAAGATATCCCTACTGAAGTAAAGTTAGCTAAACTTGCTCTGGGAGAAGATATTTTCATTGAGTTACAACCATACTTAGGTTCTGATAAAGGTTTGCAAAAATTGCTGACCAGAAAAATTATTGATTCGTCAGTAGATGGCAGAATAATTGTAGCCCACGGTAGTCGTCGCCTTCAAGCAAATAACACCATTGAAGCAATGGCAATTTCTCTAAATGCTGTTGCTGCTTATTGGGCTGTTTCTCCAACTTTAAAAGATATTGTTGCTCAGATAGTAGCTGATGGTAAGAAAAAAATAGCAATTATACCTTATTTTTTATTTGCAGGTGGTATTACTGATGCCATTGTCGAATCTATAGAAGATTTAAAATTACAGTTTCCTGAAGTAAGTTTTCAATTATACGAACCTTTAGGAGCAAACGGAGAATTAATCGATTTGATTTGGGATTTAATGCAAAAATGAACCGGGAAAATACGCAAAATGCTGTGGGTAAAGTATATTTAGTAGGTGCTGGACCCGGAGACCCTGGATTGATGACTATCAAGGGAAAAGCCTTATTAGAAACTGCGGATGTGGTAATATATGATGCTTTAGTCAGTACGTCGATTATCGCAATGGTTAATCCCCGTGCTGAAAAAATTAATGCTGGTAAGCGCCGGGGAAGGCATTCTTTATTACAAGAGCAAACAACTGATTTATTAATTGAAAAAGCCCAAGATAATGCCATCGTAGTACGGCTTAAAGGCGGAGACCCCTTTGTTTTTGGTCGTGGTGGTGAAGAAATGCAGGATTTAATCAAGGCTGGGGTACCAGTAGAAGTAGTGCCGGGAATTACCGCAGGAATTGCTGCTGCTGCCTATGCTGGTATCCCATTAACCCATCGGTTTTATAGCTCATCTGTGACATTTGTTACTGGACACGAATCCATCGGTAAGTATCGTCCCGCAGTTGATTGGTTGGCGATCGCCAAAGGTTCGGAGACAATTGTAATTTACATGGGAATTCACAATTTAGCTTATATAGTAGAAGAATTATTAAAAGCGGGATTGAGTGCAGATACTCCCATTGGTTTAATCCGTTGGGGAACTCGCCCTGAGCAAGAAGAATTAATTGGTAAATTAGAAACAATTGTGGAAGAAGTGGAAAAAAGCGGGTTTGAAGCACCAGCGATTGTTGTCATTGGTGCGGTGGTGAATTTGCACTCGGTACTTGGACATAGGGGTTAATGCTATTACTTGCTCATATATTGCGATCGACAATAGAATGGCGCGATGCTCAGATATATATCAAGTTAGTTGTTTTCAATCGAGCAGGTGCAGAAAATGCAGATATGATATTTATGGGAATGGCAACTCCAACAAATCGAAATTTCACCGAATATTACGAACAAATGCACGCACGTACTACCAATCTGCCGACAATTATGTACGTTATGGCTGCACCTGATTTTGCCTTTGGTGAAATTTAACTTTACAGTTATCAGACGTGATATATCACGTCTCTACATTTTTAATTCATACTTGGATTCAGCAACGCCCTTATTTATTTTCTCCAACTCGAACAATATATTTAGCAGCCGGGTTGTTGCTGTCAATTTGAGGTACTTTCCCTTGAGCAGCCATTGTTTGATAAACTAAAGCGGCTGTTTCTCCCCGGCTAATAGCTTGATTGGGATTAAGAATGTGAGGATTAGGATAGTTTACTACTATGTTTGATTGAGTTGCTGCTGCAACTTGGGGAACCGCATTTTCAGGAATTTGATCAGCATCTTTGTAAGCTTGTTGAACGATAGATGCTGCTGTTAATGGTGCTGTTGCTGTAGTAGTTGGTTGGGAATCAGTTGTCGTCGTTTTCGGAGTTCTAGCAGCATTAGCTCTTTGAATCATTAAAGGCTGCATCAAAGATGTAATCCCAATCGGTAACATTATAGGTCTTCTCCGTCTTGCAGCTGCTCTTCTAGATAGGGGAGTTGTTGTTACCGGAGAAACTGAAGCCTCATAAGTTAAATCCAAACCTCTGGTTAAAGCATCTATTGCTTCTAACTTACTAACTTCTTGACGGGGACGGAATAAATTTTGATCGCCCGATAAAAACCCTTGTTCTACAGATTCTTCGATAGCTTGACTTGCCCAATAACCTTGAGGAACATCTTCATATACAGAACCACTTTCAATTTGTTTTTCTCTATCTTGATCAAAAGCTTTACGAATTATCGCTGCAAATTCGTCTCTTTCTAATGCTTGTTTTGGTCTAAATGTACCATCGGGATAACCAGTTATAATGTTTCTTTCTGCTAAACCTCTAATAAATGGTTGCGCCCAATAATCAGCTGGGACATCAGGAAAAGTTGACTGTGGAGCATTTTGAGCATTACTTACTAATGGAATGGCTGCACCAATTGCTAAACTTAATGTTGCCATAGATGCGCCGATAATTCGCAACTGTTTTGAGCTATTCATTAATAATATCCTCAACAAATTATACTATATTAATAATTTAAATATTAAGTTGTTAACTCTCAGTTATTTATCCATCGGAAGATATAAAAGTTCAACTTTAATATTTAAATTAACAATTTAAATAAACAATTTAAATTAATAAACTTAACATAATACTAATCCCCCGTAATTGTCGATGATTTTTCTTCAATTTCCAAATCTGGTAAACCTTCCAACTTTTCGGAAATTTTTTCCGCAGGTAACATCGGTACAATCACGCTTAAACCACCGGGGATACATTCTACTTCCAGAGGTGTATTACCAATCATTTCACCATCCAAAACGATTTTTTGCGGAGGATTTGTGGTGATTTTCACCCGCTTTGTGCGTAAATAACCGATGTCATCACGTTGTGCTGCATCTCCCCGTAAACCTGTTTGGAACAAGTGATAAGAAGCGGCGATCGCACTTGCCCAGGTATTCGATGAAATGATCGTAACATCAAGTAATCCATCGTCGTACAGAATACCTGCGGGTCCTTGAGCTAATATAGATGTGGGTGGTGCTGCATTTGCTACAGTTAAAGCACCAGCAGAAACTCGAATAATTTTGTCATCAGTTTCAATTTCAGCTTCAAATAATTCTAATTCCCGTAATTGCTGTATACCCGAAACCAAGTAAGCCAAAACACCCCAGCGTTGTTTAGCTTCACGTGAAGCATTTTCTATAGTTTCCGCTTCAAACCCGATTCCAGCCAACAATGTCATTAATTTACCATTGCATCTGCCAATATCAATTCGACGAGTTTTACCCGATAAAATCGTTTCACAAGCTTCATCCAAAGTATCAGGAATACCCAAAGCAGAAGCAAACGCATTTGCAGTCCCCCTGGGAATTACTCCTAAAGCGATAGTTGTTTCTCCTAACGCTCTAGCTGTCTCTGAAAGAGTACCGTCACCACCAGCAGCAATTATGATTTCAAAATCTTTCTTTACTGCTTCTTCAGCTAATTTATCGGCACTAATTTCTTCTGTAGTAAATTGAATATCCAACTCGAACTGAGTAGATAAAAGTTCTTTTATCCTTTCTAAATCTTGCTCGGAATCATTGGAACCAGATACAGGGTTAAAAATTAAACAAGCTTTTCGGTGCATAGCAATTTGTAGCGGTTTACAACTATAGATATTATGATATTTTTACTATTTTGTAAAAGATTATCAGAAAAACAATCTAGCTAAAGAGATAATTTTGCTGGGATTCAATAATCAAAAAATACTATATATATTTGAAGAATTTAGATATATATGTCAAATTTTTAAAGTCAATCATCTGACGTTTTACTTACTCCTACTTCTTTTTATATAAAAAAATCATTTGAGAATCTATCCAATGGTAAAGGTTTTATTCATGCAGCACAACCTAAAATTAAGAAAGTTAAATTCAGTTTTATTTGAATAAGTAAATTCGATAAATACTGTTCCATAAAGAGAGGAAATAAGGTAGCTGATGTTTTTTCACAAAAAAGAACTGATTAATAAAGAAGTAAAAATTGACGAACCCAACCCTCGTTTTGCTCAACTTTTATTAGAGCAATTTGGTGGTGCAACTGGTGAACTTTCTGCCGCTTTACAGTACTGGGTACAATCTTTTCATACCGAAGACGCTGGTATTAAAGATATGCTGCAAGATATTGCCACCGAAGAGTTTAGTCATTTGGAAATGATTGGTAAACTGATCGAAATGCACACTAAAAATGTAGATCAAACCGATGCATTCAAAAGTACCTTATTTGCAGTACGTGGTCAAGGTCCTCACTTTCTAGATTCTCAAGGTTCTGCTTGGACTGCAACCTACCTGAATGAAGGAGGAAGTGTAGTTCGAGATTTACGAGCAAACATTGCAGCGGAAGCAGGTGCGCGGACTACATACGAATCTTTGATTCTATTAGCTCCAGATCAAGGAACTAAAGACGCTTTAGTACACTTGTTAACACGGGAAATTTCTCATACCAAAATGTTCATGAAAGCCCTAGATTCGATGGGTAAATTAACAGACCCATTCTTCGGCAATATCCCACCCGATTCTACTGTAGACCTTTACTATAATTTATCAAGCAATGGTGGCAAAGATCAACGCGGCCCTTGGAATTCCGATGAAAACTTCCGCTACGTTGCTGATCCAATGAAAGAGAAAGTGTAATTTTTGATTGTGGAAGTTTGAGAAGTCGGGTTTTTATGATTACTCCTATCCCGCTCGAAAATTACCTATTAGACATCTCCGGAAATTAAATATGCGTCATCCAGAAACCTTGTAGAGACGCGAACCCTTGCGTCTCTACATTCTTTTTCTGAGATGTCTATTTCTCTTGATCTTTTTCCTTTGCGCTCTCTGCGTCTCTGCGGTTTTTTTTCGGCAATCTTCTAAAGCGAACGGAGTATTGTCTGTTACAACCCAGATTCATCTTAAAAACCCGACTTCTTTTGATGATTATTCAAGCAGATGAAAAAAATTTGATTATTCATTAGATTATAAAAATATAGATTTTCGTCAATCTCCCGAACTTTATAGAGTAGGAAAAGGAGAACAGGGACTACTAAGCTAAAAAGACAAGGTAGGAAGCATCTGAATAGATTATTTTTCAGTGATAACTGTCCACTGATTTAATTCCTACTATCTAAGGATATATATAATTTTTAATTATCTCATTCTTAAGATAGAGATAAAAATATATTTTGATAATTAAATTATCAGGACAACAACTGTTTATAAAGACATTTGTATTATTTTACTTGATTATACTTATTAAGTATTATAATTAGAGCAATGTCCTGTTAGTTTATTTTAATAATTAATATAGTTATAGGAAAAAGAAATGAATTATGACCTTTAAAAACATTTTGGTAGCTTTGGAACTTTCACCTAGAGATGAAGCTGTATTTTCCGAAGCGGTAAATTTAGCTCAAAGTATCGGAGCGCACCTAACACTAATTCATTGTTTATCTGATTTTACGGAAATGGCAATGATGTCTCAAATAGGCTTGGGTACCGGATATGGGTTTCCAGAGACTTCTGTGGGAACTACTATGTCCCCAGCAATAGCAAATATGGAATTAATCCAACAAGCAAACCTGACAAAGCAGCAACAAGCTGAAAAACATTTAGCGTATTACCAACAAAAAGCTACTTTAGGGGGTGTTTCCGTTGAATACAAATGTTATGAATCCACCACAAGTATTGGTTCCCAAATTTGTCAAATTGCTGGAGATTTGCAGGCTGATTTGATCATTTTGGGTCGTAAAGGACATAATGCTATTGCCGAAGCCTTGTTAGGTAGCGTCAGTAATCATGTACTTCATCATGCTCCTTGTGCCATTCTAGTTATTCAATAAGCAGAGGGAATGGTGATTAATTTCAAAAAAATCTACACCTACAGAATTACTCAGCAAGCTGAAAATATCTACCACTCGAATGCTGTTTTCAGCTTTTTTAAGTTATATTCTATTACATAGATAATAACTGGATACGGGTTGCAAACAAATTGAATATTACTGCTTTTGATAACTCAAGTTGTTTTGATCTATTTAGCTTCTGTTAACAGTTTTCCCTGTATAGGAAGCAGTTTAAAAACAAGGTAAGCAGTATTTTGATGCATTAATTCCAAATTAATGGCTTATCGATAGCGGTCTAATCATATTTGAAAATAGATAAACAAATGGTAATGAAAACATCAATTCCAACTAGGGGACAAAGAGAAAGAGAACTTTCACAGCGCATTCAAGGATTGTATTGCAATCAGTTAGGACATAGACCAACAAAGGTAACTTGTCAACTGTTTGATAACTCTTTAGCAATTGTCATGGAAGACTCAATTACTCCAGCGGAACAATTGTTAGTTGATCAAGGACAACAAGAGTTAGCAGAACAAGTACGTTCTGGTTTAGATGATGCAATAGAACCAAAACTCAAAGCATTGATTGAGGAAATTTTGGAAGTTAAAGTCTTAGATTTTATGGGTGATGCGACTTTACAAACTGGTAGAAGTGGTATTGTTGTTGTACTATCACATACACCTGAAGTTCGCAATCCAGATGCAATTCCTAAAGCCAAGTCTAAGACATTAAATAATAGAAATGGAAGCGATTCGATTAGTGAATAAATACTATTAGGAAAAGGGTAAATGGAATAGGGTAAATATTCAACTTTGGATTTTCAAAAAGCTGCTAGATAAGTTTTTTAAAATTCAATATGTCCCAATCATTTTTTATCCTGGTATAAGAAGAAAAGATTTTACCCTTTACCATGTAGTCAATAATGTAGAAACTAATTTTCCTTGATTGAATAAAACTGATAAATTACGGCTGTCTTTAATGGATATTACTTATGCATTCTCGAATTTCCCATTCTCAAAATATAGAAACAATTATCGCTGAACACATACAATCTTTGTTTATCACTCAACTTGGACATAAACCGGAAGATGTGTATTGTCGTTTTTTAGATGATAAACTAACAGTTATTATTCAAAATGCTGTCACTAAACCAGAACAATTATTAATGTCAGCAGGTCATCAAGATATAGTTAGAAAAACAAGAGGTCGTATAGAGGAAATTCTACAACCTCAGTTAAAAAAAATCATTGAGGAAGTTACCGATTCTCAAATTAAAGATATACTTTTTGCAACTCATCTTGATACCAATTATGTTAGTATTATTGCTTTGTTTACCGAGCAATACCATCTTACTTCCGAAGAAAAACAAAAAGTTATTAAAAATTAACTTTTATGGTTGACGTAACGACAAATTACTTCTTCTATGTCTTCAAGCATATAAGGTTTGCTAACATAAGCATCAAAACCAGCGTCGAGAATTTTCTGTCTTTCTTCGGCACTTGCTAAAGCTGTTACCGCAATCACAGGTATATGCTTTGTTAAACTATCTTGCCTTAAAAGATGAAAAAGGTCGATACCATTCGCTTCAGGCAACATGATATCTAATAATATTAAATTTGGTTGAAATTCTCGTGCAATAAGTAATGTCTTCTTTCCATCTGCTTCCCCGATAAATCGGTAGCTTAAAGAATCAACGATATAATTTACTATCAGTAAATTATCTTCGTTGTCTTCAATTGCCAAAATCAGAGGAGTCTCAGAAGTACACTGCTGTTTCTCATTCTCATAAAGTTCCATTTTCATCGTCTGCTCCTAAAAAGTCTATCGATTACCTACTTAAGCACAGACGAGACTTTTCTCCAGCAGCCGAAAGGGAAGCTTTAAGTGGATGAATTGACTCGTAACTTGCCTTCTATCAGTTTACTAATACTTTGCCAACTTGGTAGGGAAAGGAATTATTTAAGCTGATACAATGGAAATATTATTGCCATTATAAACTAAATTCTAGCCTCTTAAGCAACAAAAAGATGGTACGGATAACTTTACTTTTTGAAACACATTTAATAACGTAATAATAGAAACTATAGAAACTCTGCCTTGATTAAGTGTACCTTGGCGTACCTTTACCTGAAAAGACAAATAGTTACTTAGTTCCCACTGATTAAGGTATTTCACATAACATCCAATACTTATTTAAAGTTGCCATTGTTTCGATGAATTGAGAAAACTTTACTGGCTTTAACAAATACCCAGCTACATTTAAATTATAAGCCTCTATTCTGTCTCTATCTTCGTCAGAAGTTGTCAATATAATTACTGGAATTGATTTGAGTTCGGAATCTGCTCTTAACTCTTGAAGAAACTCTAATCCTCCCATTCTAGGCATATTTAGATCGAGTAAAATGATTCTTCGCTGCTTAGGAACATTCAAAGAACTTTCATGTTCACCTCGTAACATTTTTAAAGCTTCAACTCCATTACAAGCGACGTAAAGGGGATTTGTAATATTATTTTTTTTAAACGCTCTTTTGACGTTCATTACATCCACTTCATCATCTTCTACCAATAGTAGATTTAAAATTTTTTCCTCCATTTTGATTTCCCACTTTAATTTTATTCAACTCGTTTTCAGCTTTATTTGCAGGATACTAAATTTAGATTTTTATTGCTCCATCTAATAGTAATAACTACACAATCTTGTCTCTTATTCTTAAGGATATAGATAAATACGATGAACAACTATAGGAATCCTAATTAAATATTGAAAAAAAAAATCAGTACACTTACTGTTCCCTACTCCCTACTGCCTACTCCTTATCACTTATTCAAAAATCAAAAAGGATTCCTAGATTAATATCTCTCATTGTATATTATATTTTTACATTCTTTGCTTGAGCCAGGTAAAGCGGAAAGTTGTACCTTTGCCAAGTTCTGATTCTAAGCTGATGTTTCCTCCGAGTTCATTAACGATTCTCTTTACTATAGCTAAACCGATACCAGTATTTTCTCGTTTGTCTCGTGATTCTAAGGTTTGAAATATCACAAATATTTTATTGTGATACTGTTCTGCAATCCCCATGCCGTCATCTGAAACTGCAAATTCGTAAAAAATATCTTGTTCTTTGACTTCGATAGTGACTTTACCATCTTCGCGATCGTGATGTTTGATAGCATTACTAATTAAGTTGCTAAAAACCTGTTGTAACGGAATTCTTTCTGTCACCAAGGTCGGCATTTCTCCGACAATTTCAATGGTAAACTCTTGAGGAGGAGCAAGGGAGTCGATTATTTCTGCTAGAAGTTGACTAACATTGACTGTTTCCGGTTCGGTTTTGACTCTGCCGATGCGGGAGTATTTTAATAATCCGTTAATCAAAGCTTCCATCCGATGAACTCTTCCCCGCAATAAGTTCATTTGCTTTTGTGTATCCGGAGTTATCACTTCTTGTAAATCTTCCTCAATCCACTCCGATAAATTTGCGATCGCTCTGAGGGGTGCTTTCAAATCGTGGGATGTCACATAAGCAAATTGATCTAATTCTTTGTTGCGTTTTTCTAATTCTCTGGTGGTTTGCAACAATATCAAGTTAATTTGAGCTAATTCATCAGCTCTGGCTTGTAAAACTGCTTGTGTTTGCTTGCGTTCAGTAACATCATTGAGGGTACCATAAACACCAATTTGTTCACCATCGGAATTATTTTCCAATTGTGCGTACATTTCTAACCAACGGAAATTGCCATTTTGAGTTAGGATGCGAAATTCATATTGAAAATATTCTTCTTCTCCCGAAATTACTGATGTAAATAATTCTCTCCCCTTAAATTGTTCTTCTTCCCCATACATTAAATGTGTAAAGGACTTGCCTAAACTTTCGTCTATACTAAAGCCAGTAATATCAATCCAAGCTGCACTCAAGAAAATCCAACAACCAGTTTTATCGATTTGAAAAACTACTTCTTTAACGCTGTTAACTACATTGCGATACAACCGTTCACTTTCTGCTAAAGCTGTTTCCATGCGTTTACGTTGGGTAACATTATCAAAAGCCACACCAACTAAATTACCTGGTAAAGGAAAAGCTGTTACTTCAAAAAACGCCGTAGAAATTCGTTGATCACCATAAGCAAATTCTCCCAAATGTTTAACTTGCTTGGTTTTAACTACTTGAGCATAAGTCTCTAACTCTATAAGATGTTCTTGATGTAAAATACTCGGAAAACATTCTTCGATTTGCTTGCCGAGATAATTTTGGATATCTAAACCTAACATTCGCGATGCCGCAGGATTTGTAGTTACCAATTCAAAACTGGTAATATCGTTTAGGTCATTCATTTGCCAAACACACAACCCAATTTGGATGTTTTTGACGATATCTTCATAAATCTTGACTTTTGCTCTTGCCGATTGCTCGCTTTTAATTAACTCATCTTTACGCCGATTTGATTGTTCTAACTGTGCTGTGCGTCGTTTTACTCGTGCTTCTAATTCTTGATTTAAACGTACAATTTCTGCCTGGGCTGCTTTATACTTGCTAATATCTTGATGAGAACCAATCATCCGAATCGCAACTCCAGTTTGATTCCACAAAGCCATACCACGAGCTAAAATCCATTTATAACTACCATCTTTACAACGTAAACGAAATTCAACCTGATACTCAGGAATCTGATGATTTAGGTAGGCTTTCCAAGTTGCTAGTGTTAATTCAATATCTTCTGGATGAATCAGATTTTCCCATCCTTCGTAACTGTTTTCTACTTCCGCATCTTCATACCCTAGCATTTCTTTGTATCGAGTCGAGAAAAACGCTTCGTTAGTCGCAATATTCCAATCAAATATACCGTCTCCGGTACCCTGCAAAGCCAGTTGCCAACGCGCTTCACTTTTTTGCAGCGCTTCAATCATGCGTTTTTTATCAGTAATATCACGACCTTCGGGAATCAATAATTCTACTTTACCTTGGTCATTAAATACTGGTTTCAACGAAAAATCAATGCTCGTCACTTTATCTCCAGCCCCGAACAAATCTACTTCATAGCGAACAAACTCACCATTTGCAGCTTTTTTGATGGCTTGTTGTAATGAGTACTGGGTTTCCGGAGAAATCGTCCACCAATAACCTTCCCAAAATGGTCGATTTACTACGTCTTCTTTACTTATTCCCCCGAAATCCAAAGCAGTTTGATTGACTTCAAGTAAGGTACCATCCGGTTGTAGCAAGCCGATAAACTGAAACATCGAATTAAAAATTGCTCGAAACCGACGTTCACTTTCTTGTAATTGTGCTTCCGCTCGTTTGCGATCGCTAATATTAACGCTGGTACCGACAATCCGATAAATTTCGTTTGTTTCGTCGTACAAAGGTTGTAAACTTGTCAACCACCAAGAATCTTCTTCTAAAGCATTAAACTTCAAACATTCTTCATAAGTAATGCTTTCCCCACTTGACAAGCATTGATTATAACGTTCTCGAACTGCGATCGCAGAGTTATTGGGAAGAACTTGCTCAGGAGTTTTTCCTTGAACTTGCTTTGAATTAATCCCCATTACTCTTTCAGTAACCGGGTTGATACTAGTATAGATAAATTCGCTTTTTTGAGTAGTCTCAACTACAAAAATTGCTTCTGTAACCCCTTCGTAAATACTACGCAAAAATTGCTCATTCTGCTTTCTGGCTTGAATTTCCGCTTGTAGTTTTTCCGGTGTTGGTACAGTTAAAATTTCCGGAATTAAATTAGTTAAAGCAATTGCCGTTATCAATGACACAATCGCAGTAATCGCTCTAATGTAACCGGAAATCCAGTAATCCGGATGCCATAACGTCCAGATATCCACCAAATGTCCGGTACCGCAAAAAATAATAAAACTAGCAAACAACCAAAAAATCCCGTTGAATGGGATATCTGCTCGTTGTCGAAGAATATATATAAGGGTTATGGGAATAGAAAAATAAGATAAAGCAGTAACAGCGTCGCTCACCAAATGCAATCCCACTAATCCTGGTTTCCAAAGATAGCAGGTACCATGAGGCATAAAGGAAGCAGTTGCTAAAAGATTCGCTGTAATTGGGAACATTTTTTACCAAAAAATTACCAGATAATATATATATTTTTAACTATTTTTTTTTACTATTTTTTAGTTTGTGCCAAATTCATCTCACACAATCCACTTCCATTTTAATATTCTTGATTTGAACTGCTATCAAAACACGGGAATCCCTTTGGCTATATTTTGCTAAATTGTTTTTTGCGATCGCGATGTTTGTTCGTAGCTAAATACACATTATTCAACTAGTACTTCACCACATTAATTTTGCGGGGTTTGTTCGTCTACCGACGTGCTGTAGAGACTTTATACATAACGTCTCTAGACAATTTTGGCAAAAACTAACCATTTCTTTGAAACTTGTCTGATAATACAGAGATTCAAAAAAAACCCGGCTTTTATTAAACCAGGTTTTCGTAGTTGAAAATACTTATCAAAAAAAAACAGGTATATTAAAACCCTGAACTGCTAGCTTTTTAATAAATTATTGCATTAAATGTTGTCCAGTTTACAGAGTATTAACATTAACTACTTCTGACATGGGTATTTCTACTTGCTCCTTAAGACCGAAATGCTTGTCCATCACAGTAGATACTTGTTCTGCCTGAATTTTGCTGTAGCGAGTTTTATCTGGCATTATTAAGTTGGGTCCTGCTTTACAATTCTTCATGCAGCCCGTACCTTTGATCGCAACTTGGTCTTCTAAACCACGTTCGCTAATCGAAGCTGCTAGAGCTTGACACAGCTTTTGACCACCACGTTTCATGCAGCTCGATTTTTGACACACTAATATATTTCTTTTAGTAGATTTCTCTTTGGGCTTCTCAGTGACGATCGTCTGTACTTCTTCTGGGATTTCCACTAACCTACGAGCAGCCATAACTCGCTCGGCTTTTAATTTGACTTCACCCGTTTTGGTATCATATTTTCTTTCACCCACGACCTGCAACCAAGTCCCAGAGGGCAAACGTAAATCGAAAGCATCTCTCAAATGTTTGGCTAATTTAATGTAGCGTTCCCCTTCGGAAGTCCCTAACAATAAACCTTTGAGCTTATAACCATCCTTGATGACAAAATCTAGAAATCGCCCTTCGAGACAAAATTCTGACACTTCACTACGCTGAGATTTTCCCATGATTACTTAACCAATTTTGTACAACAATCAACTAATGATCCAAAGCTGCAACTTTGCAAGGATTTACACCCAGATGACCCTCTTATTGTCTAATTACAACCAAATACTCAAGAATTACAGATGCCTCGGACGATAATTCAAGCACTCCTTAAGAGTACAAATTAAGTCTTGACGGGGGGCATTTAATTGCCGCATCACACTCCAAAGTTGGATTGCAGCAGCGGTATTGGCAATTTCAACTGTTAATGGTTGGTTAGTACTACACCAACAAGGAATGTGTAATTCCTCCAATCTTTTGTAGACTTGCCAACGGTCTGCCCAATTTACCTCAACAACGTGTTTTGTCTGTGACTGCAAATCAAACGATTTCAAGATAGGTACCCTCAAAGTGCAATAAACTCGCAGTAGTTGTTTACAAGAGTGCATTCAACTTTGCAATTCAGCTTCTTTGAACCATTATAAATTAAATGCAAACATTTCTCAGTAACTTTTGAAAAAAAATAAAAAATTTTAATCAGTTGACAATTACTGACCACGGATTAAAAGGGATTACACTGATTTCACGGATTTAATTGCTCATTACCTACTCGCCTCGGTTGAGAAATCTGCCAATTTGGCTTGATAAAACAAAAATAGTCGCTATTTTTAAGTAAGTTTTCGCAAATATTATCTGTAAGTATTTTTATTTAAATCTACTTATCAGATTCGTTGATTGGAATTTTGTATTGGCTGCCTAAATCCTACTTGATTTTCCAATCACAGGCTTTCAGGTATAGGCTTTGCATAAAATGACCAACCCAATTCAATCAATTAAGGGAAAAAAGATGTCAACAAGGTGAGAAAAATATGTTTATAACTAGTAAAAGTTGAATTAAAATCTCAAAAATCTCTAAGATTTTACAGACATCAATTGATTTTTATGGTGCTAAGATATAAAAACCAAGGAATTAGCAAATAAGAAATAATCAGCGAGGAGAACAATGGCTAACACACAAACTTTATTACAAAATTTTGGTCAGGTTTATGATAATCCTGTCTTACTTGACAAGAGCGTTACAGAGCCAGTTTGTGAAGGTTTTAACGTTGTATTGGCTAGTTTTCAAGCACTATACATCCAGTACCAAAAGCATCATTTCGTTGTAGAAGGTTCGGAATTCTATTCATTACACGAATTTTTCAGCGATTGCTATGAAGAAGTGCAAGATCATGTCCATGAAATTGGAGAGCGATTGAATGGACTTGGTGGTGTGCCTGCTGCTTCTTTCAGTAAATTAGCTGAATTATGTTGCTTTGAACCAGAATCCGATGGTATCTATTCTTGCCGTCAAATGATTGAAAATGATTTGAGTGCAGAGCAAGCTCTGATTGGTGTAATTCGTCGTCAAGCTTCTCAGGCTGAGAGTTTGGGTGATAGAGCTACACGGCATTTATACGAGCAAATCCTGATTAAAACTGAAGAGCGTGCCTATCATTTATCTCATTTCTTGGCTAAGGATAGCTTAACTTTAGGATTTGTTCAATCTGCGAGTAACTAACATTCTTCTGGTCGAATTAACACCAGCTTTCCTGGATTTTACTGAAGAGATTTTTCCATATAATCCAACTTTTTAATTGATGGCAGAGGATACATCCTTATCTCTCTGCCATTTTTAATTAGTTATTCAGTTAATTTATGATACATTGACTGAAGTCTTTATTAAATATTAAATTTGAGAATTATTCTTGTTTATTTTTATTGATGAATTTTAATTGAATTACAATTGAGATTTTATTTATAGTAATCTAATCTTTTTGATGAAATTATTTAAAGTAATTGTTTAAAGTAATTAAGACTATTTCTCAATTTATTAAAACTTATTACTTACTTATTGTAGTTAATTAAATTCAATCAATTATCAAATACATTTAGTTACTAGCTAGCTTTTATTTCATTAATTCTGGTGGGTTAAAGTAGTGCGGAGGGCGTGCGGCGAACGCACTACAAAATAATGGATAATTGATTGGTAGTGTAGGGGTTTCGCTTCCTGCTGAAAACAAGCGAGCTAGAAGTTTTTCCGTATTACCTAATAATTTCTTAGCCCAATGACTTGTTCACAATATTACATTAGATTAAGTATCCACAGGTTATAGTGCCAGACCCCTCATTTACCAAGCTTTGACGGAATCTGTTCAAAAAATTTGGTCATGAAACCCATAAACTTTAAGAATAAACTGCATAAGTGCAATCAAAGACCTTTAAAATAATCAGGATTCATATTCTTTTATTCAAAGGCAACAATTATGCCCCGTCGCGAAGACCTGCAAAAAATATTATTATTAGGTTCTGGTCCAATTATCATTGGACAAGCTTGTGAGTTTGATTATTCGGGAACCCAAGCTTGCAAATCTTTACAGGAGGAAGGCTATGAAGTTGTGCTGGTAAATTCTAACCCAGCGACAATTATGACCGATCCAGAAACGGCTGATCGTACTTATATTGAGCCGCTAACCCCGGAAATGGTGGAAAAAGTCATTGCAAAGGAACGTCCCGATGCTTTGTTACCAACAATGGGAGGACAAACTGCTCTCAACATCGCTGTAGCTTTAGCAAAAAATGGCGTTTTAGATCGGTATGGTGTTGAGTTAATTGGGGCTAAGTTACCAGCAATTGAAAAAGCCGAAGATAGGCAACTGTTTAGCGATGCAATGACACGCATTGGTGTGGGAATTTGTCCGAGTGGTACAGCTTCAACTTTGGAAGAAGCGAAGATTGTAGCAAAAAATATTGGTAGCTATCCGTTGATTATTCGTCCAGCTTTTACTATGGGTGGTACGGGTGGTGGTATTGCCTACAATCAAGAAGAATTTGAAGAAATGGCTCAAGGAGGTATTGATGCTTCCCCGGTATCGCAAATTCTCATCGATCAGTCTTTGTTGGGTTGGAAGGAATATGAGTTAGAAGTAATGCGGGATTTGGCGGATAATGTGGTAATTATTTGCTCGATTGAAAATATTGACCCGATGGGTATACATACGGGAGATTCGATTACGGTAGCTCCCGCACAAACACTTACTGATAAAGAATATCAACGCTTGCGGGATATGGCGATTAAAATTATCCGTGAGATTGGTGTGGAAACCGGCGGTTCTAATATTCAGTTTGCCGTCAATCCTCTTACCGGGGAAGTGGTTGTGATTGAAATGAATCCCCGTGTTTCTCGCAGTTCCGCTTTAGCTAGTAAAGCTACGGGTTTTCCTATTGCTAAAATTGCTGCGAAACTGGCTGTAGGTTATACCTTAGACGAAATCAAAAACGACATTACCAAGGAAACTCCCGCATCCTTTGAACCAACTATTGATTATGTCGTTACCAAGATTCCTCGTTTCGCTTTTGAAAAATTCCCCGGTTCTTCCTCTGTATTAACAACTCAAATGAAGTCGGTAGGGGAAGCAATGGCTATTGGTAGGACTTTTAACGAATCCTTCCAGAAGGCTTTGCGTTCCCTGGAAACCGGAAGAGCCGGTTGGGGTTGCGATCGCGATGAAAAATTACCTTCTGGAGAACAAATCCGCGCTCAATTGCGAACACCCAATCCGGAGCGGATTTTTGCGGTGCGTCATGCGATGCAACTAAAAATTAGCATGGAGGAAATCTACGAACTTACAGGAATTGATCCTTGGTTCTTAAATAAAATGCAGCAATTACTGGAAGTGGAAAAATTCATCAAGCGAACTCCTTTGAAACAATTGACAAAAGAGCAATTGTATGCAGTAAAACAGTATGGTTTTAGTGACAAGCAAATTGCTTATGCAACCAAAACCACCGAAGATGCAGTTAGAGAACAACGTAAACAATTAGGAGTTATCCCAGTTTATAAAACTGTAGATACCTGTGCGGCGGAATTTGAAGCATTTACTCCTTATCATTACTCGACTTACGAAGAAGAAAACGAAATCATTCCTAGCGATAAACCCAAAGTGATGATTTTGGGTGGAGGTCCTAACCGTATCGGACAGGGAATAGAATTTGATTATTGCTGCTGTCACGCTGCTTATGCTCTCAAGGATGCGGGTTATGAAACAATCATGGTTAACTCAAATCCAGAGACTGTTTCTACCGATTACGACACTAGCGATCGCCTTTATTTTGAACCGTTAACCTTGGAAGATGTTCTCAACATTATTGAAGCAGAGAATCCCGTGGGGATAATCGTGCAATTTGGAGGACAAACACCTTTAAAGTTAGCATTACCCTTACAGGAATATTTAGACACCCCAGGCTCCCCAGCAACCAAAATCTGGGGAACTTCTCCTGCTTCCATCGACGCTGCTGAAGATAGGGAAAAATTTGAAAAAATTCTTCAGAAATTAAATATTACCCAACCCGAGAACGGTATTGCTAGAACCTACGAAGATGCTTTGATTGTTGCTAAACGCATCGGTTATCCGGTAGTAGTCCGTCCAAGCTATGTTTTAGGTGGAAGAGCAATGGAAATCGTCTACTCGGATGCGGAATTAGAGCGTTATATGACTTTTGCGGTGCTGGTGGAACCAGAACATCCGATTTTAATCGATAAGTTTTTGGAAAACGCTACAGAGGTAGATGTCGATGCTATCGCTGACAGCACAGGTAAAGTCGTAATTGGTGGCATCATGGAACACATCGAACAAGCGGGAATTCACTCAGGAGACTCGGCTTGTTCGCTACCGACAATTTCTTTACCGCAAGCAATTCTCACCCAAATTCGGACTTCAACAATCAAGTTGGCACAAGCTTTAAAAGTTGTCGGATTAATGAATGTCCAATTTGCCATTGTAGGCGTTCAAAGCTATTCTCCTCAAGTTTATATTTTAGAAGCCAATCCCCGCGCTTCTCGTACCATACCCTTTGTTTCCAAAGCAACAGGTGTACCCCTCGCAAAATTAGCATCTTTGATTATGTCCGGTAAAACTTTAGAACAACTAGGATTTACCCAAGAAGTTATCCCATCCCACATTGCCGTTAAAGAAGCAGTATTACCATTTAATAAATTCCCCGGTACCGATACCATTTTAGGACCAGAAATGCGTTCCACAGGGGAAGTAATGGGTATAGATAGCGACTTTGGTAGAGCCTATGCAAAAGCAGAAATGGGTGCAGGAGAACAGTTACCCTTGAGCGGTACAGTATTTATATCGATGAACGATCGCGATAAAGCTGCTGCGGTTCCAGTAATTAAAGAATTTCTCGAATTAGGATTTTCAGTAATGGGAACCAGTGGAACAAGACGAGTATTACAAGAAAATGGATTAGATATAGACTTAGTACTCAAACTTCATGAAGGTCGTCCCCACGTTCTTGATGCTATCAAAAATCGTCAAATTCAACTAATTATTAATACACCTTCCGGACAAGAAGCCCAAAGCGATGGTAGACTGATTCGACGCACTGCATTATCTTACAAGATTCCCATTTTAACCACAATTGCCGGAGCAAAAGCCACCCTAGCTGCTATCCGTTCTTTACAAAATACTAATCTGGATGTGAAATTGATTCAAGATTACTGTTTAGTTGACAGTGGACAGTTGACAGTGGACAGTTAATTTCCCATCTCCCCATCCCGAAAGTCCCCTTGTCCCCTTGTCCCCTTGTCCCCTTGTCCCCCATCCCCCTCCCCTCTCCCTTTAACCTCAATACTCCATCGCTTTAATTTGCTTGTTGGCTTGTATTTGTGCGTTTTTCATGGCTTGTTCTAAAGTTTGCTGTCCTAAAATAGCGCTGGTAAATTGATTTTCAAAGTTATTCCTGATGATTGTCGGATACTTACCAATTTGCCAAGGAGTAGCGTAATCTACTCCTGCTAAAAATGGCGATCGCAAACTATCTTGTTCGTAACCTAGTTTTTCTGCTACTGATTTTCTCGTTGGTAAAGCAAAACCACTTTGAGTCCATTTTTCCATACCTTCTTTACCTGTAAGGTAAGATATTAATTCCCAAGCTTGGGCTTTGTGTTTTGCTTTTTGATTCATTACGTAAGCAACGGTAAATACCATTGTGCCTTTTTTTTCGTTTATTGTCGGTACTTGTGCAATTCCAAATTCTAAGTTAGGAAAAGTCTCTTCTAAATAAGGAATTGTCCAATTACCTTCAATTACCATTGCTACTTTACCTTGAGCAAACATTTCGCTACCGGAATTTGTCCCGACATCGGTTTTTTGTGCGGAAGTTCGTTCTTTTTGATATTGTTCTACAGCTAATTGCAATCCTTTCAAAGCTTCGGGTTGAGCAAAAGTTGCATAACCATTTTGATTGACAATTTCACCGTCGAAGGCTTTTATTTTATAAGCTTGTCGCGCTAATTCTGCAATTTCTCCAAAGCCATATTTATCTATTCTGCCATCTTTGTTACTATCTTCAGTTAATTTATGCGAGTAAACACGTAATTCTTGCCAAGTAGCAGGAGGATTGATTAAATCTTTTTTACTAAAAGCTTGTTTATTATAAAATAAAGCCAAAGTTGAGTAATCTTTCGGTAGTCCGTAAATTGTGTTTTCGTACTTAAAACTGTTTAATAAGGTTTCTTGAAAATCACTTAAATCAAATTCAGGATTTATATATTTATTTAAAGGTTCTAAAACATTTTGACTCATCAAAAAAGGAGCTTCCAAAGCATCCAAATAAAACACATCCGGTGCAGCTTCACCGATTAAACGAGTTTTGATTACATCCATATATTGGTCGTTGATCACCTCGTATTTAACCTTTATATCCCGATGTTCTAATTCAAAATCTTGCAATAACTTTTTTAATAGCTTTTGTTCAACTGAACTCGCTCCCCAACCACTGAGTTTGATATTAACTATATCTGATGACGTAGAAGCACTCGATAAAAATAAATTATGAAAAACGATTATTACCAAGATAAATCCTAGCAATATTCCTAAAAATCTAAGTAGTTTTCTTTTCGTAATCATAGGTTCAGCCACTTCTTACACGTTAACTATCCAGAAGGAATAGATTGTGTTGTTATATTCCCATGTTTAAAAGGTCAAAGATCAAAGGCAACTATCAACTATCAACTAAGCTAAAAAGCGTTTAATTTTTATATTCAAATTTTATTAAAGTCTTGTAGTGCGGGAATCATGCCCGCTAGAAAAATATAAATTAAATGCGTAACAACTTATCAACTGTCAACTGTCCACTGTCAACTGTCAACTGTCAAATATTTATTACTTTTGACAGAAAGATTTTTATTAACCAAGACCTTTATAGTATTAAACAAAGCCATCAACACTACTATCTTAAATTTGTATTTATATGTAGTTTTATTGATCTTTGTAAGGTAACATGAGCGAAAGGTTGCCAGTGCAACCAATCTAAACATTTAAGTAACGGGCTATAAAAAAACATCCCGAAGGGTGGCTAATGCAATCTGTTCAGGTTAATACAGGATTTTTTGAAGTAACACAAAATACCCAGAGTGCTGTTTCACCGTCAGTACTCTCTCTGAGTCCAAGAACACAAGAATCTCAACTTCAGAGAATTTCTAAAAATGCCATTCGTAGAAGTTTGAAAGCCTCTACGATGGATGGGATGTTTGCATCAGTATTTGAGATTACGACTGGTGGAATTCTCTTGAGTAATTTTCTCGTAGAGTTGGGTGCAACTCCAGTACAGATTGGGATGCTTTCTTCTATTCCCATGCTGGTGAATTTGTTACAACCTTTGGGTGCTTATTTTTCCGAGCGTACTAAAAGTCGTCATAACTTTTGTTTGTGGACTCACGGTGTTGCCAGATTGATATGGTTATTTTTGGCGATCGCCATTGGGATGGTAAGTTGGGGTAAATCCGATTTAGATAACCATCAGTTAGTTGTTTTAACGCTACTGATTATTTTAGCGAGTCACTTATTTGCAGCTTTAGGAAGTGCATCTTGGCTGAGTTGGATGGCAATGTTGGTTCCCCGACAGTTGCGGGGAAGATATTTTGGTATCCGAAATAGCATTTCTAGCTTTACTAGATTGCTTTACGTACCTTTGGCTGGTTTTGCGATCAGTTTTTATCCCGGTGGACACATCCAAGGTTATGGATTGGTTTTACTGTTTGGATTGATTGCCGGTGCAGCAAGTCTTGGTTGTCAGTTTTTCAAAGCTGATATTAATCCCCAGTCTCATAACTATTCAGAAGTAAAAATTTTTAGCAAACATAAAAGTCAAAATCAAACTCAAAATCAAGATTTAAGTTTAGATAATCCAATAATTACAAATCCGTCTCCAGGTATTTGGAAAGACTCGAATTTTTTAATATTCTTGGCTTATTTTGGTTTATGGATGTTTTCCTTTAACCTCAGCGCTCCCTTCTTTAATCTTTATATGCTCGACACCCTAAATTTAGATGTCAGTTGGGTGACTATTTACGGTAGTTTTCAAGCCGGTGCTGGTATGCTAATGCTAATTTTATGGGGTAAATTAGCGGATAAAGTCGGGAATCGTACCATCTTATTTTTAGTAGGAATATTGGTTGCAATAATTCCAGTTTTGTGGGTGGGAATTGGTGCAAATTCTCTGAGTGTTTGGTTGTGGCTACCTTTAATACATATTATTATCGGAGGTAGCACCGCAGCAATTGAGTTATGTAGCAATAACCTACAACTAAGTATTGCACCAGTCAGAATGCAATCAATTTACTTTGCGATCGCAGCTGCTGTCGCTGGTGGTAGTGGTGCAATTGGAACTACAATCGGCGGTTTTCTCGCAGAAAATCTTGTTTTCGGTGGTTTATCTGGTTTATTTCTAATTTCTGTGGGGTTTCGATTAATAGCTCTTGTTCCACTTTTATTTGTCCAAGAAGCTCGAAGACAATCTTTAACTACAATGTTTAAACGTTTACGTAAATTGCAATTAACGAATTAATCATTAACATTTATTAATTAAATTTAATATCTGGTTCTTAGGTTGAGCCTGGGAAATATTTGTAGTGGGAGCGAGACGCTCCCAGGTAGCCAAAGAGCGAGCTAGAAGTAAGCCCTATGACGCTATCGCGTCACGCTTTGCCCTCCGGGCAGGCTGCGCCAACGCACTACCCAATCTAAAAGTCATAGACAATTCTAGTAAAAACCCGACGAATTACCCCACGAAAAATCTAAGGGACTTCCAAAAAATAATTTATCCAATTACCGTAGTGCGAGCATCTTGCTCGCTACTACAACCGAGCTAGAAGTAAGCCCTTTGGGCAGGCTGCGCCAACGCACTACCCAATCTAAAAGTCACAGATAATTCTGGTAAAAACCCGACTTCTAAAAATTTGTAGTGGGAGCGTCTCGCTCCCTAGCTGCTATCAGGGAGCGAAACGCTCCCACTACCAATTAATGAATTCATTAATTATTGATAATTGTTCATTGTTCATTGACAGCACTGTGGCTAAAATTTCTTGTTGTCTCCCACACGACTAAATTATTTGGAGCTTTGATAGCAGGTGGTTGATGTAGAGTAATTAATTGTGTCAAAAGTTTCTTTAATTGAGTACGGGGTACAATTTCATCTACAAAACCGTGCTTGAGTAAATCTTCCGCACTTTGAAAGTCTTCGGGTAATTTTTCTCTGAGAGTTTGCTCAATCACTCGTCTACCGGCAAAACCGATAGTGGCTTTTGGTTCCGCCAAAATTATATCACCCAACATTGCAAAACTTGCAGTTACCCCACCAGTTGTAGGATTAGTCAAAACAGGAATATATAAAAGTCTTTGTCGTCGATGACGTTCTAAAGCTCCTGATATTTTTGCCATCTGCATCAAAGACAGTAATCCTTCCTGCATTCTAGCTCCACCAGAAGTACAGATAATAATTACAGGATAGCGTCGCTGAGTCGCTTGTTCAACCAGTCGTGTGAGCTTTTCCCCTACAACCGAACCCATACTAGCACCAATGAATCGGAAGTCCATTACACCTAAAGCAACGGGTAAACCATTTATTTTCCCTAAACCCGTTCTTACAGCATCCGTTAGACCAGTTTTTGCCTGTACATCCCGTAACCGATCGCTATAGGATTTGCGATCGCGAAATTGTAACGGATCTGCGGGAAGCAAATGCTCGTCCATTGCAGTCCAGCTATTAGAATCTATCAGTTGACGGATGCGTTCATCACTATCAACTCGATTATGATGTCCGCATTCAATGCAAACCATCTGATTTGCTTTGAGGTCTTTTGTATACGCCAATACACCGCATTTAGTGCATTTGTGCCACAATCCATCAGCAATTTCACGTTCCTGACGCTCAATACTGATAGAACCAGTTTTACGTCTGTTTGCAAACCAATCAAATAAAGATTTAAAACCGCGTGTTTCGTCGTTGTTCGCCATTTGTATGTTATGCAGGTGGATTTTATCTCAAATTTAGTCAACAATACAGGATTTTTGTTTTTTGTCTTTTTGGCAAATGTTATAAATTTATAACAAATTACAATGGACAAAAAAATAATTCCTCAAATTTTTCTAAGCAATGAAGGCAATATGAAAGCATCTTCGCTTTTCAGCTTAACGAAAATATCCAAACCAATTCAAGTCTGAGACTATATGTTTGTATCGGACAGTTGACAGTGGACAGTTGACAGTTGACAGTTGACAGTTGACAGTGGACAGTGGACATAAATGCATGAATGCCTTACTTAAATGCGATAATGTTAGATTATTTTTGCCCGCTGCAATATACTGGTGCCGTGCAACTTCCGTATTGTTTCACAATAAATAAATATGATGTTTCGATAAATTCGATAAAGATTATCCCAACCACAGCACGATAATATCAGACTTTTGAAGCATTGTAGAGTCATGAATTTTACAGTTATCAAATGTTGGTTAGGAGTTAAGAATGCTAGATTTCCTGGCTATAGGATAATCAAATACAATGGAATAGCTATTGCCCCGGAATTCCCATAGGTGCCAATATGACTATTATCACTCCTGATCGTCTCGTCGTGGAAGAAAGCTCCTCTCACACCGCGCAGGAACCAGATCGTACACTGTGGATTAGCGAAGCAGGAGGGCTTACCCAGTTCGGTGCGTTCATCGAAGTCCTGCAACCTGGCTCTCGTTCATCGATCAAACATTGGCATAGTGATGAAGATGAAATGGTCTATGTCCTCGAAGGTGAGATCACGCTCATCGAAGGGGACACGGAGACTGTACTACGTCTTGGCGATGCTGCAACTTTTCAAGCAGGAGTGCCAGTAGGTCACTGTCTTGAGAATCGTAGCGCTAAAGCAACGCGATGCCTGGTAGTCGGCATCCGAGCCGCAATAGACACAATCACATATCCTGACCTTGATCGGGTTTGTCACCGCGATCGATCTCTGCCAGACGACATTTGGACTAATGCTGCGGGAGAACCTGCCTCGAATCCCTACCGAGAATGATTGCAGGATGAGCATTAGTTCTTAAGGGTATGAAGCCCCACCCTCAACTCGGTTAGGCTGGGGTATTTCACCCTTATTATCTGGGAAAAACCAATCGTAAATAACTTGATAAAATAGCCTCACCACAAAAAAGCGCGATCGCAGAACCTAAAGCTAAATAAGGTCCAAAAGGAAAAGGTTGATTTTGTTTTAAGCCTTTTTGTGGTATGATCCGGCAACCTTCAACTATAACTCCGGCAGTACAAGCGATAAAACTTGCTAAGAGTAAATACTTCCAACCCAACCAAGCCCCCATCATTGCGGCTAATTTTGCATCTCCTGCACCCATTGCATCTTTACGGAAAACAATTGTACCAATACGAGCAATGACATCAAACATCCATAATCCAAATACTGCTGCTGCAATTGCTAGCATCATCTGGTTTACCAATGCCGACAAGCTAGATTGGGTTGTAAATCCTAATATCATTTGAAACAAAATACCCAGCACTAAACCGGATTTGGTTAGTTGACTGGGTAAAGTCATCGTATCTAGATCAATTATCGATAGTGCTAATAACCAACTACAAAATAACCAATAACCTATCGTCAGCAGTGAAAATTTAAATATCAGGAAAACTAGTACAAATAATAAACCCGTTGCGGCTTCCACAATTGGGTAGCGAGGAGAGATGCGACTTTTACAATAACGACAACGACCACGCAACCAAAACCAACCGAATACCGGAACATTATCGTAAGCCTTTAGACGATTTAAACAATGGGGACATCGTGAAGGAGGATAAAGAATCGACAAACCAGCAGGTAGCCGATAAACGACAACATTGACAAAGCTACCAATCGATGCACCCAAGGCGAATACAATTATACTCGCCGGTACGAAAATCCACTCATCCATCAAGTTATTCCAAAGTCATTTACCCAAAGTAATTCGTAATTCGTAATTCGTAATTCGTAATTATCCTTAAATAATGACTTGATGGGGAGGGAGTGGGGATGGGGAGATGGGGGGACAAGGGGATGGGGAGATGGGGGGATGGGGGGATGGGGGGATAGGGGGAAATTAACAGTCAACTGTCAACTGTCAACTGTTAACTGTCCACTGTCCACTGTCAACTCTTAATACATATGAGATTCAATTTGACTCAAGGGAACGAAACACTCTTGTGGTAAAAGAACTGGTTGGAGGGTAAAAATTACCTTTCCTCGATGATTGCCGCGATTAATCGCGACTCCTGAAGCTTGTCCTGCCATTTCTGGATGCACCTCGCAGTAAGTGTAGTATATTTGACCCGCAGACCTGATGAGAGAAGAGTCAATCAACGGAGATTGCGTCACGGGGTTCGTAAAATTTTGCTGCCCTTGTCGTAATGCGTACACGAATTACTTTTGTTGTTTGGCTAGGTTTTCAATTAAGTTTATCCGAAAGTTTTAACAATGGAAGTTAAAATCTTTCGTCAGAATGAGAATTAGAAAAGTAATTTAAAATAATTTAATTATTAATTATTTATAATTATTTCTCTAAAGTTTGAATCATTGCTTCACCCATAGCTCGGCAACCCACTTGATTCATTGCTTCGGACATTATATCCCCAGTACGAAAACCGTTTTGTAAAACTTGCAACACACCTTGTTCTATGTGGTTGGCTGCATCGGCTTGATTTAAACCGTAACGTAGCATCATTGCTGCGCTGAGAATTTGTGCTAGGGGATTAGCTTTATCAAGTCCAGCGATATCAGGAGCTGAACCGTGGACTGGTTCAAATACTCCGGGGGAGGATACCCCTAGACTAGCAGATGGTAACATACCAATACTGCCGGTAAGCATGGCTGCCGCATCGGAAAGAATATCGCCGAATAAATTTCCGGTGACGATAGTATCAAACTGTTTGGGAGCGCGAACCAATTGCATGGCTGCATTATCTACATAAAGATGAGATAATTCCACATCTGGATATTCTTGAGCAAGTTGGGTAATTTTATTGCGCCACAGTTGAGATACTTCCAAAACATTGGCTTTATCTACAGAACAAAGTTTACCTCCTCGTTTCCGGGCTGTTTCAAAAGCGACTCTACCAATGCGTTCAATTTCCGCCTCAGTATATGCCATTGTATTTATTCCCCGCTTTTCCCCGGTTTCCGTCTCAAAAATTCCTTTGGGTTTACCAAAGTAAATTCCACCAGTCAGTTCCCGCACCACCATAATATCAACGCCTTCGACAACTTCTTTTTTCAAAGTTGAAGCGTCAATTAATTGGGGTATGATTTTGGCTGGACGTAAATTAGCAAATAATTCTAAACCAGCCCGTAATCCCAACAAACCAGCTTCGGGACGCTGATCAGATGGTAATTGATCCCATTTGTAACCACCGATCGCAGCTAGTAAAACAGCATCGCTACTACGACAGGTTTTTAATGTCACGTCTGGTAAAGGTTCACCTGTTTGATCAATCGCAGCACCACCAATTAAGGCTTCTTGAAACTCAAACCGGATGTCAAATTTCTTTCCTACGACTTTGAGTACATCTACCGCTACTGCCATAATTTCAGGTCCGATACCATCACCAGGAAGTAGGGTAATGCGGTAGTTTTGGGTCATATGTAGTTTTAAAGGATTCTTAAAAATAGGGCTGATTACATATCATACCGGGCAAGGGTACTTATTTGTAGAGTGGTATCAACCTTTATTTTGACTCAAACCACTACCTCAACCCAACCTACTTAGGAATATCAGTTTCTTTAATGAATATTTTTAATCTGTTGACTCATGCCTATTTACAACTAATAAAATCGGTACAGCCGCAAGTTGAACCAAAACGGAGAAAATAATCAAAACATTCACTGACCTATCATAGAAAATCCCCATCAAAACACTACCCAAAAACCATGATATACCATAGCCTGTGTTGAATATACCAAAGGCAGAACCACGTTTTTCCGGGGGAATCATTGCTGCAACTGCGGCTTTCAAAATTGATTCTTGCGCTCCCATTCCTATACCCCATAATACAATTCCCAACACTGCTAGATTGATGTCACCGAAAAATACTAGAGGTGCGAATAGAGAAGATAAAATCGCAGCAATAATTAAGATCGATATACCAATGCGATCGAATAAACGTCCAAATATCAATGCGGCAATTCCATCTACACCCATTGCCAAAGCGTATAATAAGGGAATTGTATTACCTGTCGCTATAGCTTGAGTTTGAAAATGATAGGCAATCAAGGGAAAATCCGCAAAACCCGCAGCCATAAATGCTACAGCCCCTAAATAGACCCAGAATTTACGAGGTAATCCCTGAGAATCTAGAGCAGCGGTGTGGTGTTCAAAATCGCGGGGATTGGGATAAATTCTCTGTCCAATTAACAACACCACCATCCCCACCACCGCAGGTACAAGCAGAATGCTAAAACCACCCCGATACTCACCTGTGAGCGAAACCATCGTCGCAACAGCTAATGGACCAGCAACTGCACCGATTTGGTCGAGCGCTTCATGCAACCCAAATCCGAAACCCCCTCCTAACCTCAAAGCCGCGTGAGACAGTAACACATCCCTGGGTGGAGTACGAATTGCTTTACCAGTACGCTCACCCAACATCAATAAAGCTGCGATTTGCCAAGTCCCCGCTAAAGCTAACATGGGTACAACTATGGTATTGAGAGCATAGCCAATAGTGGTAATCCGCCAATATTTACGGGTTTGATCGCTGAGATAACCAATAAAAAGACGGAAACAATAGCCGATTAATTCTCCTAAACCAGCAACTAGTCCAACAACAAATCCACTAGCACCTAAAACACCTAAATAAGCACCAGTAATACTCCGCGCACCTTCATAAGTAGCATCAGCACAGAGGCTAACTATACCTAATATCACCACAAATTTTAGAGCAGATTTTGATGTAGTCTGTGCCATAATTTTGATTTACCTGGTAGTTTTACTTGTTATGGTTGCATTAAAAATAAACTCAGTGGATCTAATTTGACGTACCAAGGGAAAGCATGGTCTTTGATAGTTATCCATTTTTCTTTGAATACTTCTGCTTGGATTTGGTAATCATTGGGGTGAGTTGGGGGATTATGTAATTTGAGATAAAGGGTCATCCGATGAGGTGTTTCCCTGGTGTGAGCTAACCAGCAAGGAAAGGTATTTTCTGTATTGGGGTCAGTGGTAAAATGCAAATGATGGGCGCGAATTCCCACATAAGCATAAGATTTAGGTATTGGTTCAATGACTTTGAGAATACAACCCCAATCGACTGCTTCTATTTGGTTGGGAGAGATTGTTCTAGCTGGAGAGAAGTTTTTACAACCTGTTATTTGAGCAGTTGTGTAAGTTGTTGGACGCTCAAAAATAGATTGTTTGCTATCGTAGGCAATAATTTGTCCTTGGGAGATAACTAACAATTGTTCACATATTTCGTAAGCTTCTTCTAAATTATGGGTGACAAATAAGGTTACTCCCTGATAGCTACTCAACGTCTCAATCAGTTGTTCTTGGAGTTGATGACGCAGGTGGGTATCCAAAGCGGAGAAGGGTTCATCTAATAGTAATACTTCTGGTTCTACTATTAAAGCTCTAGCTAAAGCGACACGCTGTTGTTGTCCACCGGATAGTTGATTGGGATAACGATTTTCTAATCCGGAAAGTTGTAATTTACTCATTTGTTCTGTCAAGCGCTGTTGACGTTCTGCTAGAGGTAAATCCTGTAAACCATAGGTGATATTTTCAGCAACAGTTAAATGGGGAAACAGGGCATAATTTTGAAAGACAATACCAACACGACGGGAACGAATTGGTACATTAATCCGTTTGTTCGAGTCAAATAAAACTCTATCGTTGAGGATAATACTACCCCGTTTGGGAGTTTCTAATCCGGCGATGCAACGTAAAGTCATACTTTTACCGGAACCGGAACCTCCTAATATTCCTAATACCTTTCCTTCAAGATGAAATTGCACATCTAAGGAATAGCTAGTAAGGGGTTTGTGGATGTCTACTAAAAGTTGCATTTTTCGGGAGTGGGGAATAGGTGATACCAATTTGAAAAAAGAATTTTGTAGAGACGCGATATATCGCGTCTCATATTTTGGAATTGTTGTAGCTGTTAGTAAGGTGATTCGTCGGGTTTTTAACAAGATTGTCTGATATTACCGATATTTATGCGAAAAAACCCAACTTCTGAGACGATATTCCTGGATTAACTTTTTCGTCTACTTTGTTCTAAACGACGCACCCATAAAAGTAATAAAAAAGCCCAAAAAGTCATTACCAGTACCATTAAATTAGCTTTGCCATATTCTTGATTTTGCACTGCATCGTAAATTGCCAGAGGTAAAGTTTGGGTACGTTCCGGGATATTCCCTGCTACCATTAACGTTGCTCCAAATTCACCCAAAGCTCTAGCAACTGCAAGAATAAATCCTGCTAAAATTCCGGAACGAGCCATAGGTAAAGTCACTTTCCATAACACCTGAATTTCCGTATCTCCCAGGGTACGTGCTGCGGCTTCTAATTCCGGATTCACATCCAGAATCGCGGCTCTGGCTGCTTCGACAATCAAAGGTAAGGCTACTACTGTAGATGCGATCGCGGCTGCTTGCCATGTAAATAATATATCTATACCAAACCATTCTAGTAAGGGACTTCCCCTACCTAAAGCTAGCAATAGGTAAAAACCGACAACACTGGGAGGTAATACTAGGGGTAAGTTGAGGATTGTGGATATGATTATTTCTCCAGGAAAGCGGACACGGGCTAAAAAAATTGCTATTCCCAATCCTAAAATTACTAACAACACCGTTGCCATTGCTGTTACCTGCAACGATAAAAGATAGGGAAACCAATCCATTAATTAAGTGTCTCCCCAGGTAAAACAAAGCCATATTTTTTCATCAACGGTCTACCTTTGGCTCCATTGATAAACCGAGCAAAGTTCTGAGCTTGTCGCTGATGTTTACTCCTTTTTACCACTGCCAACATTTGGTCGATCGGTGTGTGTAAATTATCGGGTATTAACTCCCATTTTCCTGGTCTGTTAACGCTCAAAGATAAAGCCACAATTCCCACATCAACGTTACCTGTTTCTGCATATTGTTTTGTTTGGCTAATATTCTCACCCAGAACCAATTTCGGTTTGATGGTATCCCACATACCCACCGACTGCAACGCTTCCCTCGCAGCTATCCCGTAAGGTGCATGATCGGGATTGGCGATCGCAATTCTTTTATATTCTGGTCTAGTTAAATCTCTAATGTTCTTGGGATTGAGCCTACTATCTTCCCTTGTCCACAGGGTTATTCTCCCCCGTCCATACAAAGCTTTTGTATTGGATACTATTAATCCTTTTTTGTCAAGGTCTTCGATAAAAGACTTATTCGCTGCGGCAAACAAATCTACAGGTGCGCCTCTTTCTATCTGTTGTGCGAGTTGTCCCGTAGAACCAAAGTTAAAGGTGACTTTATTTCCTGTTTCTTTCTCCCATAAAGCACCGATTTCTTTAAATACATAATTTAAATCAGATGCTGCTGATACGGTGAGGGTAACTGGTTTTTGTGCAAATAGGCTTTGAGCTAAAAATGTCTCTTGATTCAGAAGTAATCCAGAAAATGCGACGAGAACTCCTACGACCCCGGATAAAAGAATATAACGTCTTTTCATATTCAAGAAGGTTTTTTTATGACTAACAGTGAAAAGTTGTGTGACAAGCTGCTAGTTGATATTTATACATAAATGTAATTTTCAATTCTGTAGCAAGTGTAACGAACATAGCGCAAAAATGCTTGCATAAAAACTTAATCTGCTTTTTCACCTTTGATCAAACCAATCAAGGAAAATCAGCGTCAGGTGATTCGTCGGGTTTTGTAAGATAAATCTCTGTAATATCGGATAATCTTGCTAAAAACCCGACTTCTGGAACGAATTTTTGGTGAGGTGATTCGTCGGGTTTTTTAAGATAAATCTCTGTAATATTAAGGTTCTAGCAGTGAATAATAATAAGGGTTCCACTCAATACTATAGATTGCTACTACTGTATCTATGTAGATTCTACTCGAAGTAGGGAGTACTAATCCCATGATGAGCGTTCCTCTTGCAGTTGTCGATCTATTTCTTCAGCACTTCTTGGAGAACGTTTGCGATGAACTTCTTCTAGAATCTCTACTACTGAACGCTTTTTGGTTTGAGTTTTCTCTGGTAAAATCACAAACACATCAACGCTATCCCCAATCTCAGCTTCAGGGATTTCGATTTCGATTTTGTTTCCTGGTAAAACTTTGGTTGTGACACGTAAAGCTGATTGCATGGTTTTATAACTCAGAATTAATATATAGGAATCCGGTTTGATTTTTGAATTAATCAGTTGAGATTAGTTCGTTCGGGAGTAGGGATTAAGAAGTAGTTCGTTCGTTACTATACTGAGTTTTGTTCAACATTCAAATAGTAGTCTTATATCTATAGTGATGAAAATTTTTTATATTGTCTGCCTTTTTGCGAATTCCCCTTACTAGGTAATTTAGAATTAATTACTTTATAGTTACAATAGAAGTTTGCAGCTTGAGGAGTATCAGGTGTAATGAGTCTTCCTATAGTAGCTATTATTGGTCGCCCCAACGTGGGGAAATCGACTATAGTCAATCGTTTAGCCAAACAGCAATCGGCTATTGTTCACGATGAACCCGGAGTTACGCGAGATCGTACTTATTTAAATGCATTTTGGGGCGATCGCGAATTTTTGGTAGTCGATACTGGTGGTTTGATATTCAACGACGACACGGAATTTTTACCGTATATTCGTCAACAAGCAATGACAGCCCTGGCTGAAGCTAGTGCAGCTATTTTTGTTGTCGATGGACAAGCGGGTTTAACATCCGCAGACGAAGAAATTGCGGAATGGTTACGGCATCAATCAGTACCAGTATTGCTTGCTGTTAACAAATGCGAATCTCCAGAACAAGGATTGCTACAAGCCGCCGATTTTTGGCAATTAGGATTAGGTGAACCTTATCCAGTATCGGGAATTCATGGTAATGGGACAGGAGAATTGCTCGATGAATTAGTTAATCATCTGCCATCAAGTTCCGAAATTGTAAACAACAACGAGATCAAAATCGCAATTATTGGACGACCAAATGTAGGGAAATCAAGTTTATTAAATTCTTTTGTTGGCAGTGAAAGAGCAATTGTTAGTCCAATTTCCGGAACTACTCGTGATGCGATCGATACCTTTATAGAACACAATGAACAAGTTTATCGCTTAATTGATACAGCAGGTATTAGAAGAAAGAAAAATATTGATTACGGTACCGAATTCTTTAGTATTAACCGTGCTTTTAAAGCAATTCGGCGTTCTAATGTGGTTTTATTTGTCATAGATGCCCTTGATGGAATTACCGATCAAGACCAAAAGTTAGCCGGAAGAATAATCGATGAAGGTAAAGCTTGCATCACAGTTGTTAATAAATGGGATGCAATTGAAAAAGATTCTTATACCATTTACGAATACGAAAAACACCTATCAGGTAGACTGCATTTTTCCGAATGGTCAGAAACAATTTTTGTCAGTGCTTTAACAGGACAACGTGTAATCAAAATATTAGATTTAGTCGATCAAGCCGTAGAACAACACAAACGTCGAGTAAGTACTTCAGTAATTAACGAAGTATTAGAAGAAGCCGTCCGTTGGCATTCTCCACCAGCTAGTCGTAGCGGCAAACAAGGAAGAATTTATTACGGAACTCAAGTGAGTACCGAACCTCCCACCATTGCTTTATTTGTCAACGATTCTAAACGTTTCAACGACAACTATCGTCGTTACATTGAGCGTCAATTCCGAGATCAATTAGGCTTTAGAGGTACTCCCATTCGTCTTTTATGGCGCAGTAAAAAAACTCGCGAAATGGAAAATGTCACTGCGAACAGAGCAACTAAAGTTTAAACAGGTCAACCATCAGTTATCAGTTATCAGTTATCAGTTAACAGGCATTACTCCCCCGAACCGCTATAAGATTACCTATCACCCATAGGGTGCGGTTCATCTCTTTTTACCTCTTTCCTCTGCGCTAAGAGCGTCTAGAAGGGTTTTTTTATCGGTAATCTTCTACCGGGAAGGGAGTAACCATCAACCGTCCAACTATCAACTCCTAACTCCTAACTCCCAACTCCTAACTCCTAACTCCTAACTCCTAACTCCTAACTCCTAACTCCTAACTCCTAACTCCTAACTCCTAACTCCTAACTCCTAACTCCTAACTCCTAACTCCTAACTCCTAACTCCTAACTCCT